>Ga0256840_1001673_pt1 | contig 20457 bp, 21 predicted proteins | sample 355202metaG_FD_185969 | JGI IMG/M metagenome (GOLD analysis project Ga0256840, IMG submission 185969) | Hydrothermal vent microbial communities from Mid Atlantic Ridge, Atlantic Ocean - 355-202 | ecosystem: Environmental > Aquatic > Marine > Hydrothermal vents | place: Atlantic Ocean: Mid...
GACAGTACGGCACTGGTGCTCAATGCCAGACTGGCACTGCTGGAAGCTTATTATGCGCAGACACTTGCCTATGACAGAATCGAATACCTTAAAGGAGCACAATGATGCCCAAATACACCAAATATCTGATAGCCGGCATATTGCTGATAGGTGCGGGAGCGCTCTTTTACAACAAAGTCTATATTCCCAAGACCACCTACGAGACCGTCACGCCTACCAAGGGTGATCTCAGTGTCGAGATCTTCGGGATCGGCAATGTGGGAGCGAACCATATCTACAGTATCGGATCGCAGACCGGAGGAAGGATACTTTCCATTCATACGGATGCGGGGAAGTGGGTCAAAAAAGGCGACCTGCTGATTGAGATCGATCCGGTCGATATCCCTCAGTTGCTCGAAGAAGCGAAAATCGCTGCCAAAAAGGCGGTTTCGGAGTACAACGCAACAGAAAAAGAGCTCGTCTCTCTCTACGCACAGCGTCAACTTGCCGAAGTGACCTATCGACGTTATGCGAAGCTGAAAGCACAATCTTTCGCCTCCAAGGCAGAGTATGACAAAGCCAAAGCGGATCTGGGAGTCATCGATGCGCAGATTGCAGCGACAAAAGCACATATCCAGAGTGCCAAGATGGAGATAACACGTGCCCAAAAATCGGTACAGGCGTTGGAGGAGAAAGCTTCTCGTTACACCATATATGCACCCATAGACGGTTATGTCACCACACGAAAGGCGGAAGTGGCACAGACGGTACTGCCGTCGCAGACGATCTTGCAGATCGTCGATCCCAAAAGTGTCTGGGTGCAGACCTATATCGACGAGAAGCTTGCCGGCAGTGTCAAGGTGGGGCAGGATGCAACGATCCGACTGCGTTCACAGCTTGAGAAGCGTTTTGTCGGGAAAGTCAGCCGTATTGTTCCGGAGAGTGATCCGGTCACCAAGGAGCGTGAAGTGGATGTGGCTTTTGAAGATCTTCCTATGCCGTTTTATATGAACGAGCAGGCGGAAGTGACGATCGCTTCCAAGACCTACCATGATGTACTCAAGGTACCCGTTCGTGCGCTCAACTACTATCAGGGGAGAAGCGGAGTCTGGGTGGAAAAAGAGGGGAAAGCCCACTTCGTACCGTTGAAGATCCTCGTAAGGGGACGGACGGAGGCTGCCGTGGAAGGTTTGGATGGTGACAGCCGTATCCTGATCGAAGCAGCGAACAAAAAACCTCTTAAAGAGGGTGCGAGTGTGCACGGATGATCAATCTTGCCGAAAAAGATATACGACACTCTCTGGGAAAGTTCGTCATCACCGCTATGGGAGTGGGGATGCTGCTGGGGATCGTGCTGATCATGATCGGAGTCTATCGCGGTATGATCGTCGATGCCAAGGTGCTTCTGGATGATCTGCGTGCGGATGTCTGGGTGGTACAGGAGCATACACTGGGACCCTTTGCCGAAGCGTCACGTGTGCATGAAGACCTGAAAGACAGTGTCAGAGTCATCGACGGTATCGCAAGCAGTGCGGGGCTGACCTTCCAGAACCTTCAGCTTCCCAAAGGGGAGCATCAAGTCAGGGTGATGGCGGTAGGGTACGATCCTTACGGCAGTGTCGATCCGATCAATCCCAAACGTCTTGTTGCAGGGCGTACGCTGCAACGAAACCACTATGAGATCGTCGTTTCCGATGTGACAGGTTTCAGACTGGGAGAGCGGATACCTATCGGCAGAGATACCTATCGGGTGGTCGGTATTACGCACGGAACAGTCTCATCAGGGGGAGATCCTCTGGTCTATGTGAGTCTGAAGGACGCGCAGGAGCTTCAGTTCAGTTACTCCAACGATCGTATACGAAGCGACCGTGCCAGGGGGATCGCCGACACTAGCAAAAATATGCCGATGGTCAATGCGGTGATCGCAACGGTACGGGAGGGGTACGAGATCGATACGGTGGCTTCCCATATTCGGAGCAGCCTTCACAAGAGCGTCTATACCAAAGATCAGCAGCGGGATATTCTGATTAAAAACCTGATTGAGAGAGCCTCCAAGCAGATCGGGCTGTTTACGGCGATACTGGTGGCGGTCTCTACGATCATTATCGCACTGATCATCTATACGATGACACTGGAGAAGATGAAAGAGATATCGATCATGAAGCTGATCGGTATCCCCAACAGCATGATCATCAAGATGATCGTACAGGAGACGGTACTGCTCGGATTTATGGCATTTATCTTCGGAAACGTCTTTGCGCACCTGATCTATGGGAAGTTCCCCAAGCGGGTCGTGCTGGAGATCCCCGATGCCTGGACACTCTTTATCGTGATCCTGCTTGCTTCGGTCGCTTCGTCGTTTATCGGTGTCAAGAAGGTGATCAGTGCCGATCCTGCAGCGGCGATAGGAGGGTAGTATGGGAAAACAAGCAATCAAAGTAGAGAATCTTGTCAAGCATTTCGGTGAGGGTGAAAGTCTGGTTCGCGTGATAGAAGGGGCGGATTTCCAGGTGGACAAAGGTGAGCTTGTCGCACTGATAGCACCAAGCGGTGCGGGAAAGACCACCCTGCTGATGATGATCGGATGTGTTGAAGAGCCTACTTCCGGACGTATCTGGCTGGGGGATGAGCTGGTCTATGAGAACCGTTGGCTGACCAAAGAGCAGCGGAAGATTCGTCGAGAGAAGATCGGGTTTATCTTTCAGGCGCACTACCTGATCCCCTTCCTCAATGTGATCGAAAACGTGACCCTTGTACCGCAGGCGAACGGGGTATCCGAGAAAGAAGCGAACGCTATTGCGATGGATCTTCTAACATACTTCGATATTGCGGACAAGGCACATGCCATGCCTTCCGAGCTCTCCGGAGGACAGAACCAGCGTGTCGCCATCGCCAGAGCACTTGCCAACAAGCCGCAGATTATCCTCGCGGATGAGCCCACCGCGGCACTGGACAAAGAACGCTCGGTGAGTGTCGTCAAGATGCTTAAAAAGATCGCAAGAGATCAGAATGTCGCGATCATTATGGTCACGCATGACGAAGCGATGCTGCCGTTTTGTGACAGGATACTGAAAATAGAGGATAAAAAGGTGGTCTCTCATCCCGTTCCCGAGATGGAGACGGGGATGATCTAAGCGGGTCTCTCTTACAGATAGATCGCTTCGATTGTGACGGTTTTGTCATGATCGAGTAAAAAACTTGCCTTGGTAAAATCCGGCAGGTGAAAGAAGTCGATACTGGAATAGTTGGAGAGTCCCACCCCCTCTTTTGGCAGGAAGAGCCCCTTGTCGATTTTGCCGTTATTGTTCTCGTCGTGGTAGATACTCACGGCATATCTGCCCTTCTCAAGACCTTTAAATATCGCGTTTGCCTGATGGTTCTTGATCTTGACACGGAGCCTCTTGTAGTAGTTTTTCTGCGTTTTATCCGGGATGGATCCCTCTTTGTTGTAGAGCGAAACCTGCACGACACCTTGATCATTCTTGAGTCCGGTGACATCGACATGCAGTGTCTGCGCAGACACAACACTGAGAGAGAAAAGCGTTACTGCGGTGATTTTAAGTGGTTTCATCCTTGATCCTTTGTTGCAATGAGATGACATATTCTACCGAGACAGTGTGAACCCTGTATCAATCCTTGCCGTTTAACACCAATTTAACACTGGCATGTCATGATTTCAGCCGTTTAGATATCAACGGAGGAAAACGGATGAAAAAAGCAATACTTTTATCGAGCGTATGCGCCTGTGTGCTTGCACTGGGTGCGGAGGATCTGGGTGAGATCTATGTGGAGTCGTCTACGATTGACGACAAGTTTGATACCACTATGTACGATGTCTCCAGTACCGATGTGATGGATGAATCAGAGGTGGAGTCGTTCCACGCGGAGAATATCGCCAATGTGCTCAATACGATCCCCGGAGTGACGGTGCGTGAGAATGAAAACGACTCCAACAAGATCCACATCAGGGGGATCGCGGCGGAGATGTATATGGGTGAAAAGCCCGGTGTGGCGATCGTCATCGACGGTGTACCCGTACAGGAGCGTGCAGGAAGTGTCAATATCGATCCGGACAACATCGAGAGTATCAAGGTCATTAAAGGGGGTGCATCGTATCTCTACGGAAATGATGCGCTTGCCGGTGCAGTGATCATCACGACCAAACGTCCCAAAGCCAAAAATCAGGGGTTTGTCTCCGTAGAGCAGGGAAGCTACGGCTACGAAAAGTATATCGCCGCATACAACTTCAGCGGTGAGAAGTTTGCCGCGCGTATTCAGGGAAGCTACAAAGGGAGCGACGGATACTGGGAGAACTCGGATTACTGGACCAAATCGATCAACGGGAAGTTCCAGTACTATATCGACGACAGCAGTGATATCACCATAGGGATCGACCGCACCAAACGCTATGAGAACGATACGGGTTCGATCACCTATGCGACCTATAATCCCGATACCAAAGTCTATACCTACAATGTGACGGACAATCCCAAAAGCTTCGGAGAAGTGGGGTATGCTACAGAGTATGACATCAATCTTGACAAATACTTCGTCACCTACTCCAAAGACTTTGCTGACAACAGCAATTTGATGGTGCAGCTCTATCGCTACGAGGACGAGACGACCAACAAAAGCGGAGCGTATGACAGTAACCGTGACGGATTGAGAGACGATCATCTCTACGACTCGTATGCTGATACGGTGCAAAAAGGTCTCAAGGCGGAGTATCGTATGGGCGGTGAGACGTTCGCCTCGCTGCTTGGTCTCGATCTTGCCCGTAACGACATGGCGTACAATCGTGCCTACAGAGTGGACTATACCGACTTTAGGCATACGCTGCATCCTGCCGGAGAGGTGGTGAGTAACACCTCCGGCACAGAGGATATCAACGCGATCTACGGCGAGGTCAAGTACAGTGCGACCAAAGCGCTGATCTTAACCGCCAATGCACGCTACGACGAGATCAGTTACGACTATACGGACAATCTGACACAAGCGTACTACGAGAAAAACTTTTATGAAACCTCCTATCGTCTGGGTGCAACCTACACATACGATACGAAAACAGTTTTTTACGGGAGTGTTTCCACCGGTTTCAGGGTACCGCAGATCACGCAGATCTTTGCGGGAGATATCTACGGCGCTTCGTGGAGCGGAACCTATGTCAACAACCCTGATCTCAAAACGGAAAAGACTACCAACTATGAGATCGGTCTGCGTTATCACAGCGGGCTTTTCTATTCCGAGTTATCGGTCTATCAGCTTGACCGTAAAGATGTTATCGGACGAAGCACGGGCAACTACGCTTCGGCAAACGGAGACGAAGAGCTCTTCTATAGCAATATGTCCGATGTCAGAAGTCGCGGTGTGGAGTTGAGTCTCCGTACAGACAACCGACAGCCCTATTTCTTTACATTTAACTATACCTATCTTGACAGCACCTATACGCGCTATGACAACTACTACATACTGCTTGAGGGAGAAACGACGGCGACACGCTACGATGTGACCGGGAACAGAGTGCCGCGTACCTCCAAACATACGATCTACGCGGAAGCCAACTACAGACCCGTACCGGCACTGCTGTTAACCGCCGGGCTCTCCTATCGCTCCTCTCAGTATGCCGACGAACGCAACGAGATCGAAGTCGGAGGCTATTCGGTACTCAATCTTCGCGCCAAGTACGACACCAAAGTTGCCGGGAAGTATCCGGTGGAGTTCTTCTTTAACGCCAATAATGTTCTTGACAAGCAGTACTATATGATGCCGCGTGTCACAGGAGATCGTAACGATGACGGACTGTACGATATCAGAGATATGGGGCTTACGGTCAATCCGGGAAGAACTTTTCTGGTAGGACTAAGCGCAAAATTTTAATCGCACCGATGCGATAACCAAAGAAAAGAGAGAGTATGGTAACGGAAGTACAAAGAGACAAAAACGATCTGTTTGCATATGCGCCGCTTCGCTTTTTGTTTAAAAACAGGATATTTCTGCTGACACTCAAGTTGGTGGTATCGGGGCTGTTCATCTATGCGATCTACTACGGATTTGCACATCCGGGGAAAGAGAACCGATTTACTTGGGCGCTTTTCTGGGGGATCTTTTGGGCGCTTTTTATGGTGGCGACCCTGCCTACGCTCGGCAGGGCTTTTTGTGGGATATGCCCACACGGATTTGCGGGTCAATACATCACCCGTATCGGATTGAAAAAACGCATGCCAAAGTGGATGCAAAACCGATTTTTCGGGATATCGCTGCTGGTGATCGGTTGGTGGGGTGTCTACTATGCGATGCCGGGGATCTACCGCACGCCGACAGGCACGGCGATACTCTTTAGCGTGATGACGGTGGTGGCGTTTGTTTTCTATTTTCTTTACAAAGAGATGGACTATTGTAAATATATCTGCCCTATCGGTGTCCTTTCGCGCGCGTATGGCAAACTCTCCTTTACATGGCTTGGTACCTACAAAGAGAGCTGTGCCTCGTGCCGTACCTTTGCGTGTGCGCAGGCGTGTCCGCAAGGGCTCAAACCGTTTACCTTCGACAAGAGAAACTCCATGACAGACTGCACTTTGTGTATGGAGTGTACCGATGCATGCGAGGCGGTGGCATTTCGTATCACCACACCTTCCGCTTCATTGTTTAGTAGGTTCAAGCCGCTCAAGGCAGAAGTGTGGGCGTATCTGTTCATCCTTGCCGCCATTCCTGTGACCATGACATTTCATCACGGACTGAGCAGAAGCATGGTTGCCGATGAGATGATCTGGGTACGAACGGCACAGTGGGCGCAGCAGTATGTTTCGTTTGATGCGATCAGTGCGACGGGGCTCTTTGCCTTTTTGTACGCTCTGTTCTTTACGATCGCTTCGGCATTGATGGGTATGGCGGTCGCTTCCAAGATACTCGGTAAGCCGTTTGGTACCGTCTTTTACGATCTTGGGTATGCGTATGCACCTCTGTTTATCTTCGCCTCTTTGGGGCATGCGATCGAGCAGTTTCTCACAAGAGGGTACGAACGTATCGTAGAAGGGTTTGCACAGGCATTCGGACTGAGTGTCGATGTCGCACCGCTTGCAACACATTCGGATCATTGGGTACATTGGTTCGGGATGTTGAAGTGGGTGGGCGTCGTATGGGCGCTGTGGATACTCTACAAACGTCTTGTGCGTATGGATGTAGCAAAGATCAAAAAGATGTTGGCGTTTCCCTTTGCCGCTTCGGTGATACTTTTTTATATTGGGATGAATCTCTATGCGGGGTATATCTTCCGGACATACGGGGTGAAGCAGCATCCGCATGCCATGCATCATGCAGGGTCGGTGCATACCGACAAGAAGCCGGTACGCTGAGGACTACATCGACATACCGCGACCCTGTCCCATGCCTTGACCGCCCATACCGCCGCCGCGACGCTGCTGCATGCGCTTCATCTGGTGTGCTTGAAACTCTTCGGGTGTGACCACGCCGTTCTTGTCGGTATCGATGCTTTCAAATGTCGGTGCGTTCCCGGCATTTTTCATCATCCTTCCCTCCGCCGCTTTTGCCTGCATCCGTTTTGCCTGTGCATCGTAGAACTCTTTGGAGGTGAGCTTTCCGTCACCGTTGAGGTCGAAGTCTGCAAAGGTCGGACGGTTCATCATTCCTTTGCCGCCGCGTCCCATTCCTCGCCCCATGCCCATACCGCCACCGCGTTGTTGCATGAACTGCTGTCTCTGCTGTGGCGTCATGCTCTGCATACGCTTTTGCATCTCCGCTCTAAAAGCGGGACGATCCGCAGGGGAGAGTGTCCCTCGAAGCTTGATCAGCTCATCCGTACTCATATGACTGAAGTCCATAGACCATGCGGCGGTTGCCGCCAGTAGTAGCAAGAGTGCTGTCTTTTTCATGATAGATCCTTTATTGTCTATTTGACCCTTTGAGAGTCTTATGGTTATGATAGCGTTGTCGTGTCAACGCAATGTCAACTCACGGTTTGGGCGGAGGTGTTTGCTGTCCCATCATACCACGCCCCCTAAATCCTTGCGGAGGATAGTTGTCGTACATCCATTCGGCGATCGTTTTGAGCTCTTCGGGGGTGACATTGCCCTGCTGTGAAGGCATCAGTCCGAAACGCCGGATCTTTTGAGGCATGCAAACCGCTTTCTCTTTGTCGGGATGCAGTACATAGTCCGTCACGAACTTGACCGCTTTCTCTTTCTCGGGGTAGCGCATCTTGACATGCATCATGACCCCCATCACCGGCGGTGCGACCATGCTGTTGAAGTCTGTGGGTTGTGTCTTGATGTGACACATGGCGCATTTGGCATCAAAGAGCGCCTCTGCCGATTCTTCCGCCTGCACTAGGGTGAGTCCGAGTAGTGCGGCGAGTGCAAGAAGTGGTATGGATTTCATGTTGATCCTTTGTGTTGAGGTGTGCCGTATGATATCAAAGTAGTGTCAACGCAGTGTCAACACGATTCGAAGTAAACGGTGGCATGCACCCTGTCTTCCCGATGGGAGAGGGAAAAGGTATACCCGTAATGTTTGCAGATCTTCTCGACAATATGCAGTCCCAATCCGAAACCGCCTTCGGCATGATTGCCTCGGACGAACTTTTGCGTGAGCGTTCGGGTGTTGTCAAGTTCTCCTCGATTGACTACCTCCAGTAGCCGATGATTGAGCGTGAGAGTGATCGTAGAGTCGGCAGGCGCATATTTGAACGCATTGGAGAGGAGATTGTCTATCAGTCGGATGAGGTCTTCTCCTTCCATGGTGAGCACTGTCGGTGTGATGGCGGTATGAAGACGGAGGTTGCGTTGTCGTATCATCGTATCAAAAAAGTCGATGCGCTCTTGCAGTAATCTATCGGCGGTAATACGGGTATTGTGGTCTCGTTTTGTCTGCTCTTTTAGTGTGACGAAGCTTAAGTCTGAGAAGATCTTGGAGATACGTTTTGCCGAGGTATCGATCCTGCGAAGTTCATCATTGTCCGCAAACTGCGGGTGCAGTGCTTTGAAGAGTTCGATGTTGGCGGCAATGTTGCTCACAGGCGTATGGATCTCGTGGGTTGCATCGGTGATAAAATGCTCCATGCGTGTTAGGGCGCGTTGCATGGGTCGTAAAAAGATTTTGCCCAGAATGCGGGCGACAAAGATCAGAAAAAGCAGTGACAAGAGTGCAAAAACGGCTGTGCGCATCTGTAGCGATCGTACCTGTGGGGCGATATCTTGACAGGCGACAAAGTCGATCTCCCCCCATCTTCGGCGGGTATGGTAACGGTAGCAGAGCTTGTCCTCAACATACCAGGTAACAGCGTCAAACGGGACATTGTCAAGATACAGATTTCCGGTGAGTCGTTTGCGGTTGACATAGACGTCGAGTGTATGGGCACCGAAGTGAGGCTTTGCACCCGTACGAATAAAGTGGGTGTGCATATTCTCATCGATAAAACTACTGATACCGTTTTGCATCCGCAGTACGGCACGTTCGATGATACCGGCATAGTTGAGCTTGTAGTAGTAGATGCCGCCCAGTGTGAGCAGAAAAAGCGTAGAGCCGAGATAGACTGCCAGAAAGTAGCGAAAAGCGTGTTTTTCAGCCGACATACCGATACCCCTGCTCTTTGATCGTTTCGATCTTTCCTTTGGGGAGTACTTTGCGCAAGTTGTAGATAAAGGTACGAAGCGAGGCTTCGTTGGGCATCTCCTCGTAGTCGTAGAGTGCGTTCATGATCTCCTCTTTGCCAAGGATCTCCCCCTCATGCTGAAGCAGCAGCATGAGTAGTTTGCGCTCTTTGTGTTTGAGCTTGATCTCTTCGTCTCCCTTTTTCAGGATCAGGTCGTGCGTATCGAAGTGGAGGTCTTCGCCAAGCGGGATAACGGTACGGTTTTTGTAGACCCTGCGACAGACCGCTTCGATCCGCAGCAGGAGTTCGCTGAGTACAAATGGTTTGGTGAGGTAGTCGTCCCCGCCGCACAGGAAACCCGCTTCGATATCTTTTTGCGTATCCAAAGAGGTAAGAAAAATAATCGGTACATTACTGTACGCGCGGATCTCTTTGGCAACTTCAAACCCGTTGAGAGAGGGGAGCTTGACATCGAGCAGCACAAGGTCATAGCGGTGCTCATAGAGTCTGTCGAGGGCTTCTTGCCCATCGTAACAGGAGTCCGCTCGGTACCCTTTGAGCGAGAGAAACTTGGCAACGGTTTCATTCAGATCCCTGTCGTCCTCAACGATCAATACGGTATGTCCCATGCAGCTTACCAGTCGTGTAGATGGTAGTGGTTGTGTGTGATCCCGTCGTGCGTGTGGGTATGTTTGTGCATCAGTCCGGCCTCTATCAGGCGTTTTTCATCCTGCAAAAAAGTAGAGAGCTTACCGTCATAAAGCAGGGTGTGTGAGGGATCAAGTACCAGTGTACGCGCACCGAGCTCGGAAGCGAGAGAGAGGTTGTGGGTGGAGGTGACGGTGGTGATCTCCATCTCTTGCAGCAGGTCGACCAGCCATGCGGTGGTTGCCGGATCGAGGTTGGCGGAGGGTTCGTCCATCAAAAGCACTTCGGGCTCGATCGCCAAGAGTGCGGCAAGTGCGACACGCTGTTTCTCTCCGCCGCTGAGGAAAAAAGGCGGTGTCTCCAAATAGCGTGTGAGTGCGAACTGTGCCGCGATACGCTCGACGCGCGCGTCAATATCGTCAAACCCGAACTCACGCAGTCCAAAAGCGATCTCCTCTCTGACTGTGGCGTTAAAAAGCAGCAAGTTGGGGTCCTGCATTAAAAAGACCACCTCTTTGCGAAAGGTTTTGGAGCGTTTTTTGATGCTGCGAGGCGTCATCTTTTCGCCTTTGTAGCGGTAGGTACCCTCTTTGGGGAAGTAGAGGGCGTTGAGGAGTTTCAGGAGGGTGGATTTGCCGCTTCCGTTGATCCCCAGCAGCACGACGCGTTCCTTGGGAGCAATATGAAACGAAAGATCGTTGAGGAGTGCGGTGGTTCTGCCTCGAAAATCGGTATGGTCAAAAGAGACGCCCTCAAGCTCAATCATGGAAAAACCCTCTGCTCTTCATCCCCAGCGAGATCTCCTGTGAGGTATGAAGCGTTTTGTTGACGAAGTAGACAAGTGTAGCACGAAGCGCCTTAAGGTAACTTCGCCATCCCGGACGGGCGGTGCGAGAGGCATACCCGAGTTGGAACTCGACAAATGTACGACGAAAGATATGTATCTGAGAGAAGGAGAGGGTCACCAAAGAGGTGAGTTTTTTGGAAAAAGAGAGCACTCGAAAGAGGTTGACATGCTCAAGCATCAAAAAGGTCATCATCGTCAGGGTGAATACCCGCAGATTAAGCAGCAGTAAAAACGCGGGATCGATCGGCTTGAACAGACCCATGGCAAGGTAGGAGAGCGAGATGACGGCCAGTGCCGCCCATATGCTCTTGAAGGTGCGCTTCAAAAGCAGTGTCAAAAGATCCGTATAGGCGGCAACGGCACAAAGAAGCAGTAGTGCCGCAGTGATGAAGAGCGGTCGGTGTACGGAGGTGAGTACGACCAGCATGACGATATATAGACCGAAAAGAAGGTGATCTTTATGTATCATGAAAGACCCGCTTGAAATTTTTGGTCAGGAAACGATAGAGTACGACCGTCAGTATGCCCTCCGCGATCCCCAGAAGGGCATGGGGAATGAGCAGTGCCAGTGTCGTCGTATGCAGGTCAAACGGGAAGAAGAGCGGTTTCCCCTCCATAGAGGCGATGATCGGTTGGATACCCAGTATGAACGCGACGAACAAAGAGGGGATCACCATTCCCATCCACCCCGCGGCAAAGAGTGCGAAAGTTTCGTTAAATCTTGCCAGAAACCTGTGGGTGTAGTAGGCGCTGTAGCTTCCCAAAAAGGCGATGGCGATCACATTGACCCCCATGGTGGTCACGCCTCCCTCTCCAAAGAAGAGTGCTTCGATGACGATCACCATACTGATGGCACCGAAGGCAAGTGCGGGAGAGAAGAGCAGAGCGATGAGCGCGACACCGCTAAGATGTGCGGAGGTGCCTCCGGGAAGCGGAACGGCGATCATCATCAGCACAAAGCTTAGTGCACTGAGGGTGGCGAGAAAAGAGATCTGCTCGCTCTCTACCGTACTCTTTTTGAAAGCACGGTACCAAAGCAGACCGGTCACGCCCCAAAGGGGCAGGTAGGTTGTCGGCGAAATGAAGCCGTCGGGGATATGCACGGTATGCTCCTAAAAGAGTGTTGAGAAGGTAAAAATGAAACGCGTATCCTCGTTACCCTCCGCACCTTGTTGCAGATTCTCTTCATTCAGATCTTTCCACACGGGTATCTTGGCACCTATTGTAGCACTGATGGACTGATAAAAGAGTCTGACGCCGACGGTTGTGTAGAGGATTTTACCGCCCGTAGCGATCTGGTCGATACCGTTTTCTCTGTCTCTCCCAAGATGCAGAAAGTTGGCTTCGATATTGCCGTCAATACGCAGTTTTTTCTCCTGATCGCTGTAAAGCTTGTAAGAGACGGCGCTATTGAAACGGATCTCGTCGCCAAATTTCATAGTACCGCCGTCACTATAGTCGGCTTCCGTGAAGGTGTTATACGAAGTGTCAAAAACCAGTGTGGTATTGCCCCCGAACCATTTGGTCGCACTGAGTCCTACCATGTAGGAAGGCGCACCGAAGCTCAACTGCAGACCATAGTCGTAGAGGGTGCCGTCGGGTTTTTTAAGGTCTTTATTTCCCGTGGGCAGAGAGAAGTTGAACGATGCCGTAAAGTGCCAGTCCTCCAGGTCGTCCAGACTTTCGTTACCCGGTGTGAGCATAAAGCCGTCATCATACTTAAATCCCAGTACCCCGGTCAGTTTGAGGTCGTGAAACCCGCTGGTGCCTACGCTGCCTTCTTCTTGCTTGGTAAAGTACGGTACGGTGGCATAGACATTGAAGTATGAGTTCACCCCGTACCCGAGTACATAACTGAAGTAGTTGTGCGTTTCCATCTCTCCGTCATACGCAGGGGTGTTGAGCTTGTAGTTGATCAGCTCCGCACGCATATAGGCGAGGAACTTTCCTTCGGGGAGTAGCTGAGAGCTGGTCGTCTCAAGCGGTGCTCCCGGTCCCTCAAGACCTGCCACACCCAGTGATGCTACCCCGTGATGCGCCCAGAGTGCTCCGGAAGTCAGTAGTGTTGTCAGTAGTAGTTTTTTAGTCATTTTTTCTCCTTTTTTGTACTGTTTGAAATAGCAAGGACAGTGCGAATATCAGTGCGATACCCACAAAGATCTTTTGGAATTTCTCAAAGATACTCTGAGAGTATCCGGAGGTTCGCAGCGTTTTGTCTATCTTCACCTCGACCACCGCACCGTGACCGTCATCGCTGACGGCCTTGATGCGCCATGTACCCGGCCGATCCGGGATAAAGACGATGCGCGAATGTTTGTCCGTGCGTCCTACCGCATAAGGTATTTTGCTTTGGGGTGCGTAGACTTCGTAGGGTTGATAGGAAAACTCGGTCCCTTCCCCAAAACTAAACCCCACCACCGTTGCGGGTGTTTGTTCGACTTTGTGGTGCAGGTCGTGTCCCCATAGGAAACCGACACTAAGAAGCAATGTGAGGGCAATGCGTTTCACGATCCTACCTCGAAGTTAAGCGTGGCGGTCTCGATCTTCTCGTCACACATCGACCTATCCTTGCAGGGTGTTTTCCGTGTGGCTTGTATGTTTTGCAGTCCTCCGTGCTTAAGGCGAATGTTGATCCTTCCCTCTTTATCGGTAGCGCCCCGCACGCTACCGTCATAAGCTACGGGAACGCCTGCTGAAGGCTTACCGTCGAAATAGACCTGTAGTCGGGCCTTCTCTCCCTTTTGGGGTGTGTTGAGCCGCACGATTTCAAGGTGTTTGCCAAGCAATGTGTCCCGTGTTCCGTCCACACGTTTGACACTTTCGATGCTATGCCAGCTTTTTAGTGCCATCTTGGTTTTATTTTTTGGGAGATGCTTGGTGCCGTAGGGGGTTTTGGTGAAGTACCCCATATCGAGCCTGACATAGAGTGCGTCACACTGCTTGGCAATTTTGATCGGGTAGCGTTTGGCTGCGTTGAGATGCTGCACATTCGTGCCCTTGAGACAGAGTACCTCTTTGAGCCCCTTGGCATCATAGGGCATCTCTTTGCTTCCTCCGTGTGCTTTGGTAGGATGCAGGTGACCGTACTTGAGCGTGTAGTTTTGAGGAGACTTCTCCAGCCACATATCGTGCGCCCCGACGATCATAGGGATGAGTAAAAGTAGCGTTTTGTTCATCAGTCTTTCTCCTTTTGTTGAACAGGCATATCTTAAATGAAGGGATGTTACAAAAGTATTAAATATTTTAGTTCTTATCTATTTTTGGAACCAAAGAGTGTGAGATTTTGACGTGCATCAAAAAGATAAGCTGTAAAACGGAGGTAGAAAAAGAGAGAAGGAGCCTCTCGCACAAGGCGTGAGGCGTAAAGAGGGGTTAGTTGTTTAAAGCACCCGCTTCGATCCATTGCAGGATCGTGTCGTACTCGGCAGTGTTTGTGTCAAAAATAAGCATATGGTTGCTTCCTGTTGGCTTTAACAAAATTGCCGAACCGGCAGGATTATCGGTAGTGACATAATACATCACCTCTTTATAGGCATTCGCACTATCGGCGGTATCGACAATAAATCCGTTATTGCTTGTACTGCTATGGCATGAAACGCACTTGTTTGTCAAGATTGGCATCACACTTGCGGAAAAGGTAGGGTCGCTCTGCGATACGGTAGCAGTCGTTTCCGTAGGGCGGTAGTTAATGATACGACCGGGTGCACCGTTTGCCCCCGTAGCCGAGTGGCAGGTGTTGCATGCGAGCATACCGACATGGTGGCTGTTTGGGTTCGAGCTGTTGACAACGGCACCGTTAGGATCGAGTACCTGGGCGGTAAAGCTGTCGATAGCACCCACGTCACCACGCCAGTGAGCATTGCCATACCCCATACCTTTGGTATAGGTCAGCGATACCCCGCTTTCCAAGACGAGTCTAAGCGTATGGTTAACAGCAACGGCATTGATGTCTTCATCCGCACCGTTGAGGCGCGTAAAGACGGTTCCGCCGCTGTTAAAGGCATATTCGCCGCTACTGTGGCAGGTCATGCAGTCTTTTCCTTGGTAGTGGATGACATCGTCATCATCGTCATCACCTATGCCTTCGCATCCGTTAAAAAGTGTCATGCAAGTTAATACCGCTATAGAGGCGAGCGAAAACCGTAAAGACCTATTGGATTGCTTTTCAGAATCTATCATATTTTTTTCCTTCATGATCTATCTGTTGTATATGCGATGAGAATGATTAGTCGTCACTCTCATCGTCCTCATCGTCCTCGTTGTCCTCGTTGTCCTCGTTGTCCTCGTTGTCCTCGTTGTCCTCGTTGTCCTCGTTGTCCTCGTTGTCCTCGTTGTCCTCGTTGTCCTCATCGTCATTGTCCGAGATAACGGAAGAGAGTGTTCCGCTTGTCGGTGTCCAGGTGCCGATGACAGGATCATTCCACTCTTTTCCGTGGCACTTGTAGCAGCTGACATTGTTGGAGATCTGTGTACCCTGCAGGTTGCGTCCGTGACAGAGAGTACAGCTTTCGACCCCCATATTATCGGCCCATTCGCCATGTCCGTCTTCACTTCTCCACGCAGCGGTGAAGGGGTGTACGATCATGCCGTTGAAGGTTTTGGCAATGGTTTCGCCGGGATGACAGGTCAGGCAGTTGTTGGCTCCCATGATATTGGGTTCACTTAGGTTTGCATGTACACGGTGGATTGCATTGGTAAGTGCGGGCACATTGCTAAGTCCGCTTCCTTGAACCCCGTTGATACCGTGACAATCGGTACATGATACACGCATGGTCTTAGCCGTTTCAGCCAAGCCCGCAGTGTTGTACGAAAGCCCTTTGGCCTGCAACTGCGTTTGAAGTTTGGAGACCGCGTCGGGATGCTTTTCGTCATGCTTGCGCAAAATATTGGTTTTAAAGTCTTCTTCCGGATCGGCAAGGTTCGCCGGACCGCTTGAAGCATATGCCAAGGGGTATTGGCTATTGGAAGCGTGGCATGCCATACAGTTGTCCGTACCGCCGTCATACAGCGTGATTTTGTCTTTGGTAACAACCGAACCGTTTGCATCGCTGACCGCTTCGATCCAGTAGGCGGGATAGATGTCGGTTTTGTCCTTGTAGACAATCGGCGCACACGAGGCGGTCCATTTTTTCGTAGCGCTGTCAAATGTTAAGGGGATGACGCTGTTGCTATCGCGTGCCTGAGTGGCTCGTAGTGTGTATCCTGAAGGATGGATCGCATCGGCCGTCGTGCCTAAAGTAAAGTCGACCAAGCGTGCTTCGATGGAGTCTTTATGGGGACGAAGCGAGAAAACCTTATCTTGGTTGCAGCTTGCAACGACCGCCCCTTTTGCGTAGATTCGCGGTTTTCGCCAATCCTCAAGCGCATAGTAATTGCTTGTTGTGACAGTTGTTGTAGGTGTCGTTGTTTGATTAAGGTTGGTATCGTATTTGTTGACAATGCCGTCATTGTCATCATCCTCATAGATGTCTAAGATATCATCATCATCGCGGTCAAGCTCGTCCGTCTCATCGGTTATCACCTCTATTGTCGGTTGAGTAAGTGTAATACTTAGAGGCGTATCTTTGACATGGTCGTTGTTCGTATCGTCAATGTTTGCAGGGGACATCGGTAAATCGATATATCCCAAATCAACCTCATCTTGCAATACTCTGAGCAGATTGCTCTCGTTTCCTTGAGTATCTTTAAAGGTTAAGTGTGTAATCACTCTGTTCTCCGGATCATCTTCATTGGTTGTCATTACCAGTCGACAAGAGATCTCTTTGGGTACGGTAAGCTCAAAAGGATGTTGCGACGTTCCGTTTTGAATGGAGTGGGTGAACTTGTAGATATCCCCATCGCAATAAGCCTCGATCAAAGTTCCGGGAACACTCCCTGTGATCGTGGCTGTCTCTGCTTCTATGACGGTCGGTGTGGTGGCGGTCTCTTCCGTAGAGGTGGTACTGCTACCTCCGCCACATGCCGAGAGGATCATTGCACTACAAGCCAAGAGTAGGTGTGTTGTGTATGCTGTTTTCATGATGATCTCCTTTTATACGGCGCAAACAGGGTTGATTTTGTACTCGGCCAGCCGCTTGCCTTTGGTGTCGATCACATGTACCGCACAAGCGATACAGGGGTCAAAGCTGTGTACGGCGCGTAGGATCTCCAGCGGTTCATTGATGTTGGAGAGTTTGAGTCCTTTGAGTGCCGCTTCATAGGCGCCAAGTCTTCCTTTGTGGTCTCTTGGTCCGGCATTCCATGTAGAGGGGACAACGGCTTGATAGTTGGCTACTTTGCCGTTTTCGATGCGTACCCAGTGTCCCAAAGACCCGCGGGGTGCCTCTTCGATGCCGTATCCTTGCGCGTTTTGGCTAGCGGTAGCGAAATCAAACTGCGTCCAGCTTGTGACATCTCCCGCATCGATATTGGTGCCGAGTTCATCCACCCAGTCGGTTAGAATGTCGGCCATCAATTCGGACTCCAATGCACGCCCGACCGTTCTTCCTACGGAAGAGTAAAGATCGTTTACGGTGATGCCGGCACGCGTAAGGAAGTTGTCCACATACCCTTTAATGCGCGCATCGCCTCTTGCGTATCCGACGATCATGCGCGCAAGCGGTCCCACCTCTACGCGCGTATCGTCATACAGCGGCGCTTTGATCCACGAGTATTTATTGTCCGTATCCAGATAGGCGACACCGTTGATTCTCTCTTTGAAGTCGGTATATTGCGGGGTAGTGGTTCCCTCATACGGATGCTCCGGTGCGGGAGCACCATACCACGCATGAGTCACATCTTCCGTTACCAGCGCAGGATCGAAGTCTATCACATTGGTCAAGTCTCCGTTCTTGACGATACCGCCGGGGAAGAGCATGGTCGCATTGTAAATCGGTCCGTCGTTGAGCGGGAATCCTCCGTAGACAAGAAAGCTCTTCAGTCCGGCACCCGCACCCGCTTTCATCTCCTCTCCATACATAGCGCTTAGCATATACATATCCGGCATATAAGCACCCTTGATAAAGCTTCTAACACGTAGCGCGAGTTCTTTGAAGAGTTGGCGTTTTTGGGGATCTTTCGCATCGACAATGGAGGTAATACCCCCTACGACAAGTGATTGAGGGTGGGGATCTTTCCCGCCGAAGATCGCCATCATCTGTCCGAGATCTCTTTGGATATCAAGCGCTTGGAAGTAGTGGGTGATGGCGACAAGGTTTTGTTCGGGGGTAAGCTTGTAGCTCCTGTTTCCCCAATATCCGCTTCCAAAGATACCGAGCCTTCCTTTCGCAACAAATTTCTGTAGTCGATCCTTCATGTCTGCAAAGGTTTGTGTATCCGATGCCCACGGTGTTTCGCCTGCAACCTGTGCCCACTTTGCCGCTTCCGTCGCAGCTTTTTGAGGATCGGCATCCAGTGCGGAGATGATATCGACCCAGTCGAGCGAATGAAGATGATAGTAGTGTACCAAGTGGTCATGCATAAAGAGTGTACCCTGGATAATGTTGCGTATCAGTCGTGCGTTGGTAGGCAATGTAAGGTTAAAGGCATTTTCGACCGCCTCGATACTGCGCTGATAGTGTGTAACGGTACAGACACCGCAGATACGCATCGCCATTAGACCGCAGTCTCTGGGATCTCTGCCTTTTAAGATCGTCTCAATTCCTCGGAACATCGTAGAGGAGCAGTAGACATCCTGTACTTCTCCCGTGGTCTCTTCCACGATCGCCTCGATCCTCATATGCCCTTCGATTCGAGTAATGGGATCTATTACCATATGTTTAGTTGCCATGATCTTCCTCCTGTGTCGGTGTACTGTTTGCTAAGGCGCTTGCGGCAGTTGCAAGTCCAAGCCCTGCTGCGATTTGGAAATCCGAAGCGGGATTGTAGCTTGGATTATAGGGTGTGGGTGCCTCAAATCGGTCGAACTTGTCAAAGAATCCCGGCTCCGAACACCCTATGCACCCGTGACCGGCGGCTACGGGCCAGCTGGTGCCTCGGTTGTACTTTACGGTAGGGCAGTTGTTGAATGTCATAGGACCTTTGCAGCCCATTTTGTAGAGACAGTGCCCGGCTTGTGCGGCGGCATCCCCCCACTCTTCGACATACTCGCCCGCATCAAAGTGTACGCGTCGTTCACATGCATCGTGGATGCGCTGCCCGAAGGCGAACTTCGGACGCAACAGACCGTCAAGTTCGGGCAGTTCTCCCGTCATCGCGTAGAGCAGGATAACCCCAAGCATATTGGCGGGGTTGGCCGGACAAGCGGGGATATTGACAACAGGCTTGTTCTGTACGAGACTCATGACGCCTGTCGCACCTGTTGGGTTGGGTGCGGCGGCGGGTACGCCGCCGAACGTAGCACAGGTGCCTACCGCAACCACCGCTTTCGCATCGGCAGCGAGTCGCTTAAGGTGATCGACATAGGTCTCACCGCTGGTACCGATGGTACCGTAGATTCCGTTGGCAGCCGTAGGGATAGAACCCTCGACAAAGAGGAGATACTCTCCTTTGAAGGTGGTCATGGCATCTTCGAGTTGTCTCTCGGCATGCTCCCCCGAAGCGGTCATTAAAAGCTCATGGAACTCCAGTGTGATGATATCGAGAATGAGCTCGTCGACTGTCGGTCCGTCCGCACGAAGCAGGGCTTCCGAGTTACCCGCACAATCCTGCAGGTTGATCCAGATCACCGGTACGCGGTTGAGTACCTGGATGGTACGAGCCACAAGGGGCTCAAAGAAACCCGGGAGCATCAGCATGGCGGTTGTCGCACTGACCCACTTCATGAAGTCTCGTCGGGTGTATCCGTCCTCTTCGAGCACTTTGACAGGCTCTTCTTGATAGAAGGGGACCTCTTTTTCCAAAGAAGAGATCCTCTCTTCAGACTGTTTGTAAAGCTTTTTCCAAAACGCGTCGTCTTTTTTCTCGACGCCGGTTACTTTGCCAAAAAATAACTTTTTGGCCGATAGATCGTTTGGCATGACGGCTCCTTTCGTTTGGTATGATGGTGTTATTGTAACAGAATAAGTATTACCTGAGTGTTATCGGGTTTTTTTGAGTGTTCTAATCGTCACATAGGGATATTGTGAACATTGTTCGCTTTGTATGTTGTATTTATCTGTTTTGGAAAATGCCCTTAAAGATACCATTGCTTTCCCTGTGCAGATTGTCGTAGGCGAGAGTGTGGTGGAAGTGGTATGCAAGGGCGAGACCTTAGACCATCCGCTTTCTTGTTGCACGCAACTGTTTGTCAAATATATCTTGTTGATCGTATTTGTACGCAAGCACGGCTTTGTTTTGACATATACTGATCGGGACGGAAAAAATATCTTCCAAATCCATTTTAAATAAGAGATATTTTATCTTGTTTTAAGCCACTACTATGTAGTATATGATAAAA
>Ga0256840_1001674_pt1 | contig 20457 bp, 22 predicted proteins | sample 355202metaG_FD_185969 | JGI IMG/M metagenome (GOLD analysis project Ga0256840, IMG submission 185969) | Hydrothermal vent microbial communities from Mid Atlantic Ridge, Atlantic Ocean - 355-202 | ecosystem: Environmental > Aquatic > Marine > Hydrothermal vents | place: Atlantic Ocean: Mid...
GAAATCTTTAATTCCACCATTTTGAATATAGACTACTTTTGCAGTTTTTTCTTGACAGTTATGCATACAACGCTCTGATGGTTTTACTTTCTGTGCTCCAAAATTATGTGGATTTGCGAAGAATTTACGCACATTTTCTGGACCATTTGGACCTTCAATTTGTGGTTCAAATCCATTTGCATTTGGCATAACGACTTCTAAAAGTTTTTTACGATCAAGTACATAATCATCATCAACCTCTTGACCTTTGATTTTAATCTCATTTGCATTTAAAATAAAAGCAACAAGAGAATATACTTCATTATCTGTTAGTGTGCTAGGTGTTGGATGTGGCATACCATCTTTAATGTACCACCAAAGTGTTGTTACTTTTGGCCAATATGTACCAAATACACGCACTGGACCATCACTGTCTGGAGTAATTCTTTGATTTGTTAATGTTTTGTGCAAATCATAAGCATTTCCTTTTGCAAGTGACGGGTATCCGCCTCCACCTGAACCGAAGTCACCATGACATACTGTACATTTTTCATCATAGATATCAGAACCCTCATCTGCAGTTCCGTGTCCCTCTGGAAGACCTGTACCATCTGGCATTACATCCGTATTCCAAGCGTCATATTCTGCTTTTGTTGGTTTACGACCAAATTTAATAGCCCCGCTATGTGCTTTTGTATTAACATAGTAAGGTCCAGTTTTTCCATTTGTTACAGGATAACTTACACCACCGTCAATTGCAGCTTTTGTAGGAGCTACACTCCCTGCAGGCGAAGCATTTTCCATACATGCTGAAAGCCCCAATGAAAGAGCAGCAGCCGTAGATATAGTTAGTAATAATTTTTTATTAAGTTTCATCATTATTATGCCTTTTTCACTTCTAGAGTACCATCAGGTTTACGCTCAAGTTGTGATCGAACTTCAACATGTGTTACTTTTCCATCTTTTTCAACTTTCCATGTTTCTACTGCATTTCTATGGTAAACCGCTTCAACACCAACAACAGTTGTTTCTTGGTCAATTGTTGGTTGGATATATCCAGCATCATCCATAGCACGAGAAGTAAGAAGAAGTTCCTCTCCTTTTTTATATGTATGAATGTAGCTCCATCTTGTCCAACACTTAGGAAGAACTAAACCTTTAAGCTCTGCTTGAACATAGCTTTTACCACCATCAAATGATAAATCAACACCAGTAATAGTTCCCATACCAGACCATGCAAGACCTTCAATCTCTACTGTGTCACCATCTTTTAAGTCACTCCAGTCAATTTCCGGTGATGGTGAAGTAACAGTTGAGTTTACTTCATTTGCATAGAAGTGTTGGATAGCTTTTCCAGTTGGTTTTAAAACAGTATATTTTGAAGTCTCCTCTTTACAGAACCAAGGCTCACTAGCAAAGTCTAAACGACGAAGCCATTTAACACATAAGTTTCCTTCCCAACCTGGAACGAGGACACGGATTGGATAACCTTGTTCAGGACGAAGTGCTTCACCATTTTGTCCCCAAACAATCATTGCATCATCTAAAACTTTTTCAATAGGAATAGTTCTTCCCATTTTAGATGAGTCTCCACCCTCTGCAAGCATCCATTTTGCTTCTGGTTTAAGACCTAAGTCTTTGAGGATGTCTTTAATATAAACACCAGTCCACTCTGCACAAGACATGAAACCTTTTGCAAATTGTAAAGAGTTATATTGTGGTCCTCTCCACTCTTGTCCACCATTGGCAGGACACTCAATGAAGTGAGTGCGCGTTACACTTGGGTAGCGTTTGAGCTCTTTCATAGTAAGTACAAGAGGCTTTTCTACGAGACCTGTAATCATAAGTCTATGTTCATTTGGATCAATATGCGCTACACCACCATGGCAGCGGCTAAAGAAAAGACCATTTGGAGTGATGATTCCTTTAAGATCTTGAATAGGTGCCACAGCAATAGAAGCTCTATAGTTACCAGAAGCTAAAAGTTTTGTATATCTTCTTGTAACATTATGCTCATATTTTGAAGGCATTCCATAGAGATTTTTTGTTACAGGATCGCCCCATTTAGTTGTCCATTCAGGATTTTCTAAAATAGCAGAATCTCCATCTTTTTGCGATGCTAAAAGAGATGTTCCAGCAAAAGCAGTTGCAGAGAGTGCTACTGTCTTTTTGAAAAAGTCTCTTCTACCAACACTTGAGCCCTTTGTATCTAAAGAGTCTAAGTCTTGTTGAGATTTTTTAATATCCACAATTTCTCCTTAATTAAGATTGTTTGTTATATTTACATTTTTTATATCACTTTGTAAATTTGAAAGATACAAAGAGTTTACTTTAACATTATGCCATTTTTTGTTAAATAAGCAATATATGACAGCCAATATTATACAAAAATATGAGATAAAAATGTGATATTCCTATTTTATATGGATAAGATTGTTTCATATTGTAACTCATAAGAACTATTAAAATATTTTATATTAATTGTTCTTATGAGCATGATAAGAAAGTATTATTAAAAATACAGAAAGTATTATTTTTTCACAATTCCCAAGACAAGATAGGTATCTGTCTCTTCTTCAAAATAAAAAGGTATGACAAATCCCTGATGTTCAATGTCTTTAATGTTCTCGTCATCGAAGTAGATTGACTTTTTAAACTTTGCGACTTTTGTCGGCATATTTAAAATGACAGTATCGAGATAGAGCTTATAGTTTTTAGTTGCAGCAAAATCCTCTTTGGCAAATGTTGCAAGTATGTTTTTAAGCTGCTTTTCAAAAAGTTCTGTACATAAAATATTCATTTTTGTCCTTGTTCTTCAAGCCATGATGTAAGTTTTTGAGAAGATGGATAAAACTCTTTTGCTGAGTTTTTATCTTTTTTGTAATCTTCTAGTGCTTTTTGCATTGCTTCTTGCGCTTGTTTATCTATCTGTTTTGTTTCGCTCATTGTTATTCATCAGCCTCTTTTTTCTTTTTTGCATAGAGTGCATCAACATCATTATAGATTTCATTGATATTATCTACGGCATCATCATAAGTATCAACTTGATCATCTGATTCATCTTGCTTATCTGCTTGAGCTGCTGCTTGGTTTAACACTTTATGCATTTTATATGCTTTAAACGGCATACCATATTCATAAGCAATCTCACCACCATCTTTACCTTGTAAAAAGGTTGTTAGCATGACCGCAACCATAGCGAGTACACCAAGTGCTTGAAGTACATAATTTTTCATTCTGCAACCAACAATAAGTATAAGCGCAACAATAGAAGTAGCTATTGCCAAGTAGAGACCAAGTTGTTTATGCTCGAGTAACTCGTGTTGTCCTGCGACACTGAGATATTTATAGACTTGTGGGCCAGCTTGATTTCCTGTGTACCAAACAGCAATCATTGCAACAGCAGCAAGAAGCGCTGTCCTTGCTGTGATTTTTGAGAGTGTTTCACTCTTTGTAAAGAGAAAAATGAGTCCAAATATTGCTGCTACAACAGGTAAAACGATGGCAAAGTGAACCGTTGCAGGGTGAATTGTAATTGGAAGAGTAGTCATAAGATATCCTTGTATGTTAAATTTGTAATAATTATAATATAAGGCTCATAATACTCTTTTATATTAAAATAATAATTTATTATTTTAAGCTATTTTTTATCCATAGCATCTTTTGCCGATTTTAGTGCTGTTCCAAGTGCTGTTTTTGCAACTGAAAATGCTTGTGCTCCCATTCTTTTGGCCTCTTTTGCTTTTGGAGATTTTAGTGCTGAGTCTGCTTTTTTTACTGCAAGTTTTGCAATAGAGGAGAAACGCTTTTTCATAACTTCGGCAGTCTCTTTAGAGATGTGGACAAGCTCTTGTAGATCATATTTCATATCATTATTGATATCAAGAAGCATTGTTCGGATTGTTTGTGAGCTTTGTGATGCTTGCGTGAGGACAACTTGTGCAAAGAGCGTATCTGTTTGGTTGAGATCCTCAATAATGGTGTCATAATCTTCAATAAGAATATGTTTTGCCTCAACAGGCATATAGGCAAGTCGTTTTTTAAATCTATCAATGGATTGGATAAGCCCTGCACGCATCCCTTTGAGCGTTGCTTTTAAGATGGTTTCTGCTTGGTTTGGTGTTGCTTCGGCAATATCAATAGCCGTTGCTAAAATTGTAGAGAGAATTTTTCTCACGCGAATAGTGTTGAGTGAGCCCTGTTTAATAGACTCAAAGCTAATCTCTTTAATAACTTCTTGAATAGGTTCGTTAATCTCCCCATCTCTGTCTTTTTCAAGTGCTGTAATAATGGCAGATTCGACTGTTTCGCTTAAAATATCATAGAGATCGATAGTTTGGAGTTTAATTTGGTGCAGTTTTATAAGATTTGATGGATTCTCTTGGAGTTGTTCCTCAAGAGTGTTAAATATCTCATATTTTTTTTCTTGAAGCTTTTCAGATTTTTTTTCTAAAGCTCTCTCAATAAGCTCTTTTTGCTTGAGTAGATCCTCTACCTCTGTTTCAAGAGATGCAGTTTGAGTCTGGATGAGATTCATTACAATCTCATTCATCTCATCCAAAGATAGCTCTTTTTTGTTTAAATCTTCTAATTTTTTCATCTTCTGCTCCTCCTTTAGAGTACCATTTTAATATCTTGATGTCTTTTAAGTGCATCATAGATAAATTGTCTATCATCTTCGTTGTGTACTAAGAGATCAAGATTCATACTGATATATTTTCCGCCTTTTGATTGATTGGAAGAAGTTAATTTATGTTCTCTCTCATTGACTACATCTTTGACTGCTTTTTCAAGGGCTTCTTTTTCACTGGAAATGACTTTATAGCACCAGTTACAAGGGTACTCTAACTCCAGTTTTTTATCTTTAAGCTTTTCGTTTAAAGTCTCCACTTTTTCCTCCTGATTTTGATTCTAGTTGCACATTACGAATTATCATCCCTTTATCTATCGCTTTTACCATGTCATAAATAGTTAAGAGCCCAACGGATGTACCTGTGAGTGCTTCCATCTCAACCCCTGTTTGTCCTGTGAGTTTTGCTGTTACTGTCAGTTTAAAACCTGGTAATTCTGGTAACTCTGCAACATCGCAGTTGATGCCGCTAAGATTAAGTGGATGGCACATAGGAATAAGCGTGCTTGTCTGTTTTGTTCCCATAATGGCAGCAATAACTGCTGTTTGAAGTACTGGACCTTTTTTTGTCTTTTCCCTGACAATGGCATCATAAGCGTCACGACTCATCTCAATAATACCACTGGCAACGGCTACGCGTGTTGTGTTGTTCTTTTCGCTGACATCAACCATCTTTGGTCTTTGATTCTCATCTAAATGTGTTAAATTCATGCTTATACTTCTTTGTTATAAAATTACTCTTTGTACTATTATAGCGAAGAGGGGTTAATAATTAGTTTGAAGTTGCGTGAGGGCTTCTTGATATTCATGGGGATGGTTACAGTTAAAAAAAGGTTTTTTATCTTTAAATGAGACAAAATTTGTATGGGCACCTTGAAGAAGAAGTCCGAGTTTATAGTTTTTCTCTTGAAGCATCTGTTGAAATTTTTTCTCCATACTTCTATGATAAATGCCACACAATGGTTCTATCCCATCTTCTGTCATTGCAATTGTTGCATCACAGTCACTCTTATCTGCTGCAAGAAGTGTTGTAATGATTTTTTCATCGATAAAAGGAGCATCTACGCTTAAAACAAAGAATCTATTCTCTTTAAGTTGATGAAACATTGTCAAAAAACCGGCAGTCGGGGCATACACTTCTATGCTCTTGTCATCTTCTATGAAGTTAGCTTGAAAAGGAAATTTAGAACTATCTTTGGTAACAATATATACTTGCGTGAAGAGTTTAGATACTCTTGAATATTGGTACTCTGCGAGTGTAGAGTAGGAGGCAAAGGGAAGGAGCGCTTTATCCTTCCCCATGCGTGAACTTTTACCACCTGCAAAAATAACACATGGTAAAGAGAACATTATTTTCTTGTAAGATCTGCTTCTATACGTCTGTTTTGCGCACGACCTTCTGCTGTTGCATTTGTAGCTACAGGATTTAATTCACCCATTCCAATAGCAGAAAGTTGGCTTGCAGATACACCTCTTTTAATAAGTGCTTGCATTACAGCATTTGCTCTTTTTTCTGAGAGTTTTTGGTTGTATTTTGCACTTCCTTTGCTATCTGTGAAACCAACAATTTTTGCACTGTAGTCTTGGTTGCGTTTTAAGAATGCAGCAAATTTGTCAAGTTGTGCAGTTGCTGATGGTAGGATAGTTGCTTTGTCATTGTTGAAGTTAATATGAAGATTAACTATTTCTGGACAACCGTGACTATCTACTTTTTCACCTTTTGGAGTGTTTGGACAAAGATCATCTGCATCAAGAACACCATCACCATCATGATCTAAAACAACTTTACATCCGTTTGCATCTACTTTAGTATTGGCAGGAGTATTTGGACATTTATCCATTTTGTCAAATACACCATCTCCATCACTATCTACATTGACAGGAACAACAACAGGTGCTGGAGTTGGTTTAGCTACAGGCTCTGGTTTTGGTGCAGCCTTTGGAGCAACAGCACCAAAAGAGTATGTTAAACCAACAAGTGTCATAAGGTTACTATCAGCATGCCCTGCGTGATCTGTGTTGAGTTTTGCTGAGTAGATTGCTTCTAGTTTAAGTGCAAGAGAGTCAGTAAACGCAACTTTTGCACCTGCACCAGCATCTGCAAAGATACCATCGTTATTGTTCGCTCTGTTAGATGTAAAGTTCTCTAAACCAAGACCTGCTTTTACAAATGGACGGAACATACCACTTTTACTAAAAGAGTAAACACCATTAAATGCACCTCTTAATATGTTTGTTTTTTCATCAATAGAATCATATTTTGCTTTTGGAGCATAAAAAAAAGAAAATTCTGGAGAGATTTTTGAATTCTCATAGTTACGTTGGAACTCAAGTCCACCTAATCCATAACCGTTATGTTTCATTCCTAAATTGCCTTCTGCAAAATTGTAACCTACCATTGGAGATATCTCGTACTTGTAGTCTTGTGCCATTAAAACAGTTGCTAAAAGTGCTGATACAGCTAGAACTTTTTTCATTTTAATCCTTCTTCTTAATTTTTATTGTGTAATTATACTATAATTTAGTGAGTTTTTGGTGCATTAGTGATCACGAGGGTCACTAATGTAGCCGGTAATTGCTGAAATTGCCGCAACTGCCGAATTTGCCAAGTAAACTTTTGAACTGCGTGAACCCATGCGACCGACAAAGTTTCTGTTGGTTGTTGAGATGGCTACCTCACCATCACCTAAAATCCCCATATAGCCACCAAGACAAGCACCACATGTTGGATTACTCACAACGCCACCGGCATCAACAATAGTGTCAATGTAGCCTAAGTGGTTTGCCTCACGCAAGATTTTTTGTGTTCCTGGTGTAACAATAAGACGTACATCTGGATGCACTTTTTTGCCTTTTAAAATCTCTGCAGCTACTTTTAAATCTGCCAAGCGACCATTAGTACAGCTTCCGATGAAAGCTTGATCGACTTTGATTTTATCTGCTACTGCCTGATTGACACTGTGTCCATTTGATGGTAAAAATGGGTAGGCTATGACTGGGTCAAGATTAGCTACATCTATCTCTAAAATCTCTGTATAGTTCGCATCTGCATCAGAAGTGTAGATTTTTGGTTCGCGTGCTAAATCTTTGTCTGCTAAAAACGCCTCAGTAACAGCATCGTAGGCAACAATTCCATTTTTTGCACCTGCTTCAATGGCCATATTACACATAGAAAATCTATCATCCATAGTAAGGTGCTCGATTGTCGAGCCTGTAAACTCTAGCGTTTTATAGAGTGCCCCATCTACACCAATCATACGGATGATTTCTAAGATGATGTCTTTTCCGGTTGTATATTTTCCCGGTTTTCCAGAGAGAACAACTTTGATAGATTCAGGAACTTTAAACCAGTTACCTCCTGTAATCATCGCAAAAGCAAGGTCGGTTGAACCCATGCCTGTAGAGAAAGCTCCAAGTGCTCCGTGTGTACAGGTATGCGAATCTGCACCGATAATGACATCTCCAGGAACAACAAGCCCTTTCTCTGGTAAAAGTGCATGTTCAATCCCCATGTCTTTTTCATCAAAAAAGTTTTTTAAATTGTGTTTTTTTGCAAAATCTCTTGAGATACGAGCCTGATTAGCTGAGGCAATATCTTTCGCAGGAATGAAGTGGTCAAGTACAATGGAAAATCCATCAGGATTTGCTAGTTTTGTTGCACCACTATCCTCAAAGGCTTTAATGGAGATAGGTGTTGTGATGTCATTTCCAATGACCATATCGATTGGTGAACGGACAATTTCACCTGCGTGAACTGTATGTCCGACATGTTCGGAAAATATTTTTTCTGTGATTGTTTGACCCATAATGATGAACCTTCTAATATAAAATAATGGTGCGATTATAGCATATCTTAATTCTTAAACATTTATAAGTGCTAATTTTACTTAAGCTAATCATAATGACAAAGCTATTATTATGTCAAAAGTAAAAGAAGACAAAAATTGTCCTATTTAAAAAATAACCTAATATAAGAGGTAGATATATGCAAGTTTATTTAGATAATAACGCTACTACAATGTGTGATCCACAAGTAGTAGAAGTAATGCAACCATTTTTCAGTGAACTTTACGGAAATCCGAGTTCACTTCATAAGTTTGGTACGGCAACGCATCCATACTTAAAAAAAGCAATCGATCAGGTATATACAGCACTCAATGCAAGTGATGATGACGATATCATTTTCACTTCGTGTGCAACAGAGTCAAACAACTGGGTTTTAAAATCAGTTTTCAATGACTATATAGTTGGTGGAGAGAAAAATCACATTATTACAACAGAGGTAGAACATCCTTCTATCTTAAACACTTGTCATTGGCTAGAAGAACAGGGGGTAAAAGTTACCTATCTTCCAGTAAATGAAGAGGGGATTGTTGAACCACATACTGTTAAGAGTTTTATAACAGAAAAAACAGCGCTTGTAAGTGTTATGTGGGCAAGTAATGAGACAGGAATGATTTTTCCTATTAAAGAGATTGGTGAAATTTGTAAGGAAAAAGGTGTGCTTTTCCACTCAGACGGTGTTCAGGCTGTTGGGAAAATTCCAGTTGACCTGCAAGATGTCCATGTGGACTTTGTCTCTATGAGTGCACATAAATTTCATGGTCCAAAAGGGATAGGTGCGCTTTATATTAAAAACTCACAACCACTTTCTCCACTTCTTCATGGTGGGGAGCAGATGGGGCACCGTCGCTCGGGAACACTTAATGTTCCTTATATCGTTGGTATGGGAAAAGCGATAGAACTCGCTACGACAAACATAGAAGAGAAAATGGCAAGTATCCGTGCAAAACGCGACAGACTTGAAGATGCTCTTTTAGAGTTAAGTGATACTTTTGTTGTCGGTAATCGTGAGAAACGCACACCAAATACCATCCTTATCTCTATTCGTGGTGTTGAAGGTGAAGGAATGCTTTGGGATTTGAATAATGGTCAAATTGGAGCATCAACAGGAAGCGCATGTGCAAGTGAAGACCTCGAAGCAAATACTGTTATGCTTGCAATTGGTGCAGACAATGAACTAGCACATACAGGGATTAGACTCTCTCTTTCAAGATTTACAACAGATGAAGAGATAGACTACACTATAGAGCATTTTAAAAATGCAGTAGCAAGACTTAGAGCAATCTCAAGTTCGTATGCAAAAGTACAACCAACACCAGGTGGCGAAGCAGGTGAATGTCACATGCCTCACCATATGGCACACTAAAAGTAAAACATGGGATGTAAAATCGCACAAGTGTGATTGAGCCTCCCGCTGAGGGAAACCAAGCGTTAGCGTAGTCAAAGGAATTACTTCCTTTGGCGTGACACAACAATGAAAAGGTTCCCTTAAAATTTATAAAATAAATTTAAAGGAAAAATAAAATGGCAAAAGATGATTTACTAGGCGCTTCATTGTGGGATGCCTACTCAAATAAAGTAACAACTTTAATGAATAATCCACAACATCAAGGGGAGATTACAGAAGAGGAAGCTGCTGCACATGGTAACAAACTTATTGTTGCTGATTTTGGTGCAGAGAGCTGTGGGGATGCTGTACGCCTCTACTGGGAGATTGATCCAAAAACAGATAAGATTGTAAACTCCAAGTTTAAATCTTTTGGTTGTGGTACAGCAATCGCGAGTAGTGATGTTATGACAGAGCTTTGTATTGGTAAAACAGTACAAGAGGCTGTTAAAATTACTAACATTGATGTGGAAAAAGCGTTGCGTGACGATCCAGACACACCTGCTGTTCCACCACAAAAGATGCACTGTTCTGTAATGGCATACGATGTTATTAAAAAAGCAGCGTCTTTATATATGGGTGTCTCTGAAGAGAGCTTTGAAGATGAGATTATTGTGTGTGAATGTGCGCGTGTCTCTCTTGGCACGATTCAAGAGGTTATTCGCCTTAATGACCTTAAAACCGTTGAAGAGATTACAGATTACACAAAAGCGGGCGGTTTTTGTAAGTCATGTATTAAACCAGGTGGACATGAAGATAGAGAGTACTACCTTGTAGATATCTTGGAACAGACGCGTAAAGAGATGGATGAAGAGAAGATGAAAGCTGCTGCTGATGCACAACTTGCTGGTGGTGGAAATTTTGAAGAGATGACACTTGTTCAGCAAATTAAAGCAGTGGATGCTGTTATTGATGAGAATGTACGCCAATTTTTGGTCATGGATGGTGGAAATATGGAGATTATTGACATCAAGAAAAATGATGATAATATTGACATCTATATTCGCTACCTTGGTGCTTGTAATGGATGTGCTTCTTCTGCTACAGGAACACTTTACGCTATTGAGTCAACACTCAAAGAAAAACTCTCTAAAAAGATACGCGTCCTACCAATCTAACTCTCCTTACTCCTTTCACTATTTAAATGCTTTTTTTGTATAATATAGTGAAAGGATATGAAAATGCAACATGTTTATGTGGCTAAACAGCCTATTTTAAATGCAAAATCTGACATTATAGCCTATGAAATTCTCTACCATGAGCAAGATAATCAAGAGAAGCAAAACAATAACAGGTACCAAAGTGCGGCTGTTTTTAGCACTATTTTAAATATCTTCGGAACAAAAAAACTTTTAGCAGGAAAGCGTGCATTTGTAAAAGTTGGAGAAAAGTTCCTTTTAAGTGATCTTATCTTTTCAATTCCAAAAGAATTTTTTATTTTTTCTCTTTTAAGTGAAGTTGAGTTAACGGATCGTGTAGTTGAGAGATTGGCTATATTACATAAGAGAGGATATCTGTTAGCACTGGATGATTTTTATGTTGAGGATGATTTTTTAGAAGAGTATGAAGATGTTTTAACCTATTTTTCTTATTTGCGGGTCTATATTACAAATAGTCTGTCCCTTAGAGATATAATCAAAAAAGTACAATCTTTGGGAGTTAAGGTTTTAGGTGTTGCTATAGAAGACGAAGATGATTTTTTGCTGGCAAAAGAGATGGGTTGTGATGCATTTGAAGGTTACTTCTTTGCAAAACCAAAAATTTTAAAAAACCAAAAGCTCAATCCTACTCGTCAAGCTGTTGTAAGACTCTATAATGTACTTATGGAAGATAGAAATATTGATGAATTAGCTGATGAGTTTGAGAAGAATCCTGAGATTACAGTGAAGTTGTTGCAGTTTATAAACTCTGCTTCTTTCTCTTTTCGACAAAAAATCTCCTCTATTCATCATGTGATAGTGCTTGTTGGTCGCGTGCAGCTTGCAAAGTGGTTGATGTTGATGATCTATTCAAAATCTGTTGCTTCTAGTTTTGAAGCTTCCCCATTAATGTTAATGGTGAAAAATCGAACGGAGTTAATGGAGCGAATTGTAAAAGCAGTAGATCCACAAGCTGGTTCTAATATGATTGGGGAAGCTTTTATGGTTGGAGTTCTTTCATTGATGGATACGGTTTTTTCCATGCCACTCGAAGAGATTTTGGATAACATTAATGTCTCCGATGAGGTAAAAGCTGCACTTTTGGAAGATGAAGGCTTTTTTGGAGATATCTATAAGGTAGTGCGAGCTATGGAGAGTATGGATATGCAAGAGATACATCTTTTTGAAATGAAGTATGATTTAGAATCAAATAAAATTAAAGATATCATTTTTGATGCGCTTGAAGAGGTTGCTAAGTTGGAAAACCCTGCACAAATTCAATGAAAATAGAAATAGAAAATATTAATGATGAAAAGCTGAGAGTCTATCATGCGTTGCGTGACAAGGGCATCTTAAATGATGGCTCATTTATCGCTGATTCTCCAAAAGTAGTTAATCTCATACTAGAAAAAACAGATATTAAAATAGAGAGTATTTTAGCGACACCTGAGTATTATGCCAAACATGAAGCACTTGTTGTCTCACGCAACATACCCCTTGTTTATGTGGCTAGTAAGGAGGAGATGAGTAAAATTGTCGGGCATAAGATTCACCATAATTGCATGATGCATGCAAAACGTCCAGCTGATGTGGAACTAGAAGAACTTGGGGAGAGTATTGTCCTTCTTGATAATATCACTTCAAGTGAAAATGTAGGAGCCATTGCACGGAGTATGGCTGCACTTGGTGTGGACTCTTTTATGCTTGGAAAAAGCTCTCCACATCCATTTAACAGACGGGCTTTGCGTGTCTCTATGGGATATGCTTCTATGCTGAAAACGCATGTATATGAAGATATCAAAGAGAGTATCGTAAAGCTGAAATTACTTGGATACACTATTTATGCTGCTGAGGTTACACAGGATGCTCAGGCACTCTCGCAAGTTGTAGCAGATGAAAAGTGGGTACTTATTATGGGACACGAGGGCTTTGGCATAGCGGAGGATATTTTAGCTTTGTGTGATGCTGTTGTCTCTATCGAGATGGAAGAGGGCGTGAAAAGTTTCAATGTTGCCATTGCTACCTCAATAATAGTGTATAATTTCAAAAAAAGATAAACTTCATGAACTTCTCAAAACTCCCTCTCACGCAACCGATGCTTAAAAACTTGAATGCTTTAGGCTACAGCTCAATGACGCCTATTCAAGCCCAATCTCTTCCTTTTATTTTAGAGGGTAAAGATGTTATGGCAGAGGCAAAAACCGGGAGTGGAAAAACGGCTGCTTTTGGCATAGGGCTTTTAAGTAAACTCAATGTCAAAAAGTTTCGCGTGCAGACGCTTGTGCTTTGCCCTACGCGAGAACTAGCTGATCAAGTGGCAAAAGAGTTGCGTCGTTTGGCACGATTTGAGCATAACATTAAGATTTTGATGCTCACAGGCGGGGAGTCTTTTGGCAAGCAGCTCGGCTCACTGGCTTATCAGGCTCACATTATTGTCGGAACTCCGGGGCGAGTCTTAAAACATCTCAACAAAGAGAGTTTGGATTTGAGTAACTTGACAACACTTGTGCTTGATGAAGCAGATAGAATGTTGGATATGGGCTTTATCGAAGAGATAGAATCTGTGCTCTCTTTTGTGCCTGCAAAACGCCAGACGCTTCTTTTTTCTGCAACTTATGATGACGAGGTTCGTGAAGTGGCGCAAAAGTTTTTATCTCACGCAGAGCATGTGAGTGTTACAGACGAAGAGAAGCCAAATGAGATAGAAGAGGTTTTTTATGTGACTTTTGATAAGCTTACTACTCTCACGCAGCTCTTAGCAGTAAAAAGACCCAAAAATGTCATCATCTTTACCAATACAAAACTCCAAGCAAAAGAGCTAGCCGAACAACTTATAGCACATAAAATAGATGCTTTGGCAATTCATGGCGATTTGGAACAGTATGAGCGTAATGATGTTTTAGTACAGTTTTCTAACGGCTCAACACCCATACTTGTAGCAACCGATGTCGCTGCTCGTGGGCTAGACATTAAAGAGCTTGCCATGGTTGTCAATTTTGACTTGCCACATACTGAAGAGACCTATACCCACCGCATAGGCAGAACTGGACGAGCAGGAGCAAAAGGTGAAGCCATTACACTCTATAGTGCATATGAAAATGAAAAAATAGAACTCTACAAAGATGCTCCTCACCGTCTTTTTAAAACCACAGAAAATCTAAAAACCGATGTCACATTTGAGATGAAACCGGAGTTTCATACGCTTGTTATTGAGGGTGGCAAAAAAGATAAGCTCAGAGCCGGAGATATTTTGGGCTCATTAACAAAAGAGGGTGGTCTGCAGGGAAGTGACATCGGAAAGATTGATATCTATGACAGACAATCCTATGTAGCCATTAAGAGTGAAGTGGCGCAAAATGCCTTCAAGCATCTTAAAAATGGGAAAATTAAAAACAAAAGGTTTTCTATTTGGATGTTGTGATATAATAGTTTGTATGAAAATATACAATACCCTTTATAAAGATAACTTGGCACTTCAAAAGTTTGTTGATGAATATAACATAGCAAAAGAAGAGAGTGTTTTAGTGCAGATTTTTAGTGGTGTTATAGATGCTGATTTTTGTCTCTCCTTAGCACAATTCTTACAAAATATCCTTCCTCACGCAAATATTATCGGAACGACAAGCGCAGGTGAGATAATGAATGGGGAGATGTATGATGAAGAAGTTGTACTCTCTTTTACTCTTTTTTCCAAAACAAAGGTTGCTTCACAGTTATATTCACTTGAAAATGATTTTGATATGGTTGCTATGCATGAAGAGCTAGTGAGTGAAGATACCAAAGCAATGGTTATCTTTAGTGATGGATTACACAGTGATGCAGAAACACTTTTACAAGAAATCCATGAAGCTACGAATGGTGTTGTCATTGCCGGTGGACGTGCGGGTGATGACAATTTTAAAGAGACCTTTGTTTTTACTCCTCAAGGCTATAGTGATAATGGATGTGCAATAGCAACACTTAGTGGAGATTCTTTGATTGTAAATAGTGACTATATTTTAAAATGGACACCAATTGGCAAGGAAATGACAGTTACAAAAGCTGACAATACTATACTTTATGAGCTTGATGGGATACCTATCATTGATGTCTATCGAAAATATTTAGGTGATGATGTTGTAAAAAATCTCCCAGCATCCTGTATGGCATTTCCTCTTTTGCTTAAAAAAGATAAGATAGTCGTAGCAAGAGATCCTGTTGCTGTAATAAATGAGAAGGCTCTGATGTATGCCGGAAAATTTGAAGTTGGAGAGAGTGTCCGTTTTAGTTTTGCAAATATTGAAGAGTTGACAGATAATTTGGATGCATTTTATGATCAGTTGAAAGATTATAGTGCAGAGGCAATTTACATCTACTCTTGTGCAGCGAGAAAAGCGCTTTTAGAAGATAAGCTTCGGGATGAACTCTCCATTTTAGATGCAATAGCTCCAAGTGCCGGCTTTTTTACTTTTGGAGAATTTTTGCAATCAACTCGTGTTGCAGAACTTTTGAATGTTACAACAACTTTTATGCTACTATCTGAATCCCATCAAAAACAGAGAAAAAGATTAGAGCATATTCCCTTTCGTGATTTTGATCCTATTAAAAAAGCATTGACACATTTGGTAAAAGTAACAACAGCAGAGCTTGAAACACTCTCTACTCATGATTCTTTGACAGGGCTTTACAATAGAAATGAGTATATTCGTGTAATCAATAAAAAAATAAAAAGTGCTCAGAGATATGGGGAGCATTTTGGAATGATTATACTTGATTTGGATTTTTTCAAGTTAGTTAATGATAATTATGGGCATGATGTCGGTGATAAAGTTTTACAAAAAGTTGCAAAGATTGTAGAGGAAAATGTGCGAGAAGATGATTTTGTGGCTCGATGGGGTGGGGAAGAGTTTATTATTATCGCAAAAAATGCAACCATAGATGCACTTGAAAAATTAGCGCGTAAGCTTCAAAAAAAGATGCAAAAAGCATCTTTTGCTCCTGTACCAAAAGTGACACTCTCATTTGGTCTTACTGTTTATAAAGATGGTGATGATGAAGAAGAGCTATTTAAAAGAGTGGATAACGCCCTCTACACTGCAAAACAAAACGGACGCAATCAGTACATAATTGGTTAATTATGTTCTTTGTGCTATAATTTAAAAAAGCAGGTAAAAGGAGGCAGTTATGCAAGTTGCAGAATATACATTTCGATCACCTTATCCAAGTCCTGTGCAGGTGGGGCGTCCAGATCCTAGTTCTGTAAAAAAAGAGACATCTGATAATACAGCACAATCAGATTTACTTAAATTCACTAATCAAACAGAACAAAAAGCAGAGCGTTTTGCGGCTTCACAAAAACAGGAAGTAAAACCAATAGTGAGTGAAAATAAAATAGATATCTATGCTTAAGAGATAAGTTCTTTGCGTATCTCTTGAAGCATCCATTCCCACTCTCCATAACCACTATCAGCATTTAAGTGACCACCATTTTGGATGATTTTCATCTCCACCTTTAGCTCTTTTTGCAGATTTTTTGCCTCTTCTTGTGTCATGTAAGGGTCGTTTGTTGAGGTAATGAGAAGCGCGCTTTTAGCATGTAAATCTTTTGGAACAGCTACAGGGAAGAACTCACGCAACTCTTCGATTTTGCATTGCAGACTTGGTGGTGCTACAAGGTAGAGTTTTTCTACAGATGCCATCTCTTGCGTGAGGCTTGCGTGAAACCAGAGAGTATTGGCTAAAGAGTGGCAGATGACAATGTCAGGCTTAAAATCATCCATAGCAGTGGTAAGCTCACGCAACCAAATATCGAGCTTTGGATTATCAACATCACTAAAGCGTAAAAAATTCACACAACCATACTCTTTTGCAATTTCACTCGCAAGCCAACTCTGCCAATGTGGAAAATCACTCCCGCCCCATCCGTGCAGTATCAAAACTTTTTTCATGAGTTACTCCACAAGTGCCTTGAAGTTTTTGATGGTGTAGAGTTTGAGGTTTTCACCTTTGAGGGCTTTGAGTTCACTGGAAAAGCCACGCTTGGAGACGATGACAAAGATATCTGCCTGTATGGAAGCTTTTTGGCTTAGTTCATGTAAGCGTGAGAGTTCACTCTTTTTAATTTTGTTGTTTGTATATTTGCAAGAGCCGACAACTCTCTTTTTTGTTTTTGTTTTGGCATAGATGTCAAGTTCTAGTCCATCGTTTTGCCAATACTCTGAGATCTCCATAATGCCCTCATCAAGCATCTCACGCAAGAGCTCATGAGAGAGTTCTCTGAATGTGAGGTCACTAAACTCATTGGCTTTTGCTTCCCATCGCTCTTTGACCTCTTTATATTCACCATCTCTGATACCTTTAAAAAGAGGGGAGACAAAGGCAAACCAGAAGCGTAAAAATGGCATGGTAAAGTAAAACTTGTCATCGGCATTTTTCATACTTTTTACGCGAATAATCCCTCTCTCTCGCAAGGTCTCTATTGCCTTTTCTCCCGTGAGAGCATCCACTTTTGCCCGTTTGTAAACAGGGTGCGCTCGACCGTTACTTGTAGCAATGGCAGAGAGTAGCGAGTGGTAGAGCGGCTGTCCGTCAGTGAGTTCATTAATGTCATTGCGAATGTATGCATAATCATCCAAGATGAGCTTTTCAATAAGCTCAAATGCGGGTTTTGAAGTATCTATCTCCCCCCAATCCACACCACCAAAGATGGCAAATTTTTCTACTGCATCTTCAAAGTTTTTTGGTTTGTAGTTTTTGTAAAAATGTCTAAATTGTGTTTTGAGAGATTCTTTTTTAGATAGTATGATAGAGCCTTTTTTTAAATTACCTAATTATACACTATTGTTACACAAACTCTACACACTCTTTTTGTAAAATAATCCCAATGTAACTTGTGGCACATAAATATTTCTTATTTTATGTTACACTTGTTCAACTTAAATTCAAAGGACGAGAAATGAAAAAGTTAAATATAGCAGCAATGCTTTTAGGTGCGACACTGTTTGTGGGACTCTCTGCAACAAGCGTAAGTGCAAGCGAGATGAAATGTGGTGCAGGTAAATGTGGTTCTAAAATGGAAAAACCAGCAAAAAAAGCAATGAAATGTGGAGCTGGAAAATGTGGTGGCGCTGAGAAAAAAGCAATGAAATGTGGTGCAGGTAAATGTGGTAAAGCAATGAAAAAAGATGCTAAAAAAGCAATGAAATGCGGTACAGGTAAATGTGGAGGTAAAAAATAATCCTATTCCTCTAAAGTAGAGTATTTCTTACTCTACTTTACCCTTTCTTTACACTTCTTACACACAAACTACACAAACAAAAGCTAAACTTAGAGTATATAAACAGAGGAGTTTAGTATGAGTATCAAAAAAATTTATCTTGAATTTTCCCGTTTGGGTGAGTATCTAAAATCACCAAGTCTGCTTTTAGCAAGATTAACTGTAGCATACGGATTTTATCAACCGGCTATGATGAAGTGGAGTGACATTAACTCTGTTGCAGAGTGGTTTGGCTCTATGGGTATCCCTTTACCAACGCTCAATGCCTATATGGCAGCAAGTACAGAGGTAGCAGGTGTTGTACTGCTCACGCTTGGATTTTTAACGCGTCTTATCTCTATTCCGCTTATCGTTGTTATGATTGTTGCGATTGTTACCGTGCATCTTCCAAATGGTTTTGAAGCAGGAAATAACGGATTTGAAATACCGCTGTATTATATGCTCTTTTTAATCATCTTCATCGCCCATGGTGCAGGAAGATTCTCTTTGGATAGAGTTATTTTTGGCGATAAAAGCTAGGTACTTCGATGGAAGAGTTAGTTGAGTTTACACATAAGATAGGGCATATCAATTTCCCTATCATGATGTTTTTGATGAAAGCCTTTATGGTTCTTTTTATTGTTGTCTCTGTCATTATTTTTATCTATGACAGATATATCCAAAGAGAGAATCAACTACTTATTAACTACCCACTCATCGGTAGGTTGCGTTATGTTTTTTATGCTCTGCGTGATCCAATGCGCCAATACTTTGGTGATGAGAAGTTTTTTGAGTCTTTTGACAAGGTAAAATGGGTCTATGATGCAGCCTCACGCAAGTCCGTTTATGCCTCCTTTTCTCCTGGACAGCCTCTAAAAAAGGAGCATCTAGGCATAAAAAATGCAAACTGTGTTTTCAACAGTGAAGATGTGACGGAAGATTTTAGTGTTACTTTCGGTGAACATCTCCCCATCCCTTTTACAACTCACTCTGTGTTAGGTCGAAGTGCTATGAGTGACGGTGCTATCTCTCCAGAGGGAACACGCGCTTTTACGAAAGGTGCTTTTTTAGGAAAATTTCCGATAAATACGGGTGAAGGCTCGCTGACATCAAACTTTTTTTATACGCATGAGTATACAAGAGAGTGTAAGTTTTTTGAGATACATGAGGGGACTTTTTTTGCAAAAGGGGTCTATAAAATCATAAAATTTTTACTCAATAGTGCTATCGCTCAAAAGGTCTATAAACATATGGTGATTACGGGCGATGCTCCGGATAGTTATCTTTTTTCCAAAAAAGAGTTGCTTTTTTATAGAGTGGATTGGAGTAAGCCTTTGGATGTTTTTCCATCCACTGTCCCTGATGATATGCCAGATATTATTTTTCAGATGGGGAGCGGTCTGTATGGCGTGAGAGACGAAGCGGGTGAATTTTGTGAGACAAGATACCAAAAAACGATGCGATTTTGTCGTATGACAGAGATAAAAATGGCTCAAGGTGCGAAACAGACGGGAGGAAAACTGCTTGCTGACAAGGTCACGCAGGAGATAGCCTACTACCGTGGAGTCCCTGCAAACAAAGATCTTTTTTCTCCAAATAAGTTCCCGTATGCTTCTTCACTTGTAGAACTCTTTGATTTTATAGGAAGACTTAAAGCTCTTTCAAAAAAACCTGTCGGTGTTAAAATCGTGCTCTCATCTAAAGAGAACTTTCTTGAGTATGCGGCTCTGTTACAAGAGAGAATATCGGCAGGTTCGGATGCCTATCCTGATTTTATTACCATTGATGGTGGTGATGGCGGAAGTGGGGCAGCACCGCTTGAGATGATGCTTCGTGTCGGGATGGATATTCAGAGTGCTTTGGAGATTGCACATGCGACACTTCAAGAGTATGGCGTGAGAGAGCGGGTAAAACTGATAGCAAGCGAGAAGGTACTCACTCCTGATGATGCTTTTATACTGTATGCTTTGGGTGCGGATTATGTTGCTATTGCACGGGCATTTATGATGAGTGCGGGATGTATTAGAGCGAGAGAGTGCTCAGGTGCGCATGGCAGGTCTTGTCCTGTTGGTCTGGCAACACAAGATGCAAAAAAACGAGCCTCTTTTTTAATTGAGAAAAAAGCAAAAAATATCGCCTCATACCATAACCAGCTCATCGCAGGTTTGCGTAATCTTTTAGCTATATCAGGGGTGAAGCGATTACGGGAACTAAGCAAAGACAATTTATCAAATATATAGAAAAA
>Ga0256840_1001675_pt1 | contig 20455 bp, 16 predicted proteins | sample 355202metaG_FD_185969 | JGI IMG/M metagenome (GOLD analysis project Ga0256840, IMG submission 185969) | Hydrothermal vent microbial communities from Mid Atlantic Ridge, Atlantic Ocean - 355-202 | ecosystem: Environmental > Aquatic > Marine > Hydrothermal vents | place: Atlantic Ocean: Mid...
TGGATTGCCGAAAAACTAAGTGTTCCTCCTTTAATTGAGAATGGTGAAATTGCTACCAAACCTGAATACTTAGTAATGCTTTCTTCTATTGGTTTGTTAAGTACTTTTTCGTTATTCTTTTTATTTACCTATACAAAATGTCAATTTTTTAAATGGTTTCAAAATCTATTTGGAATTAAAGAAGATATCGCTCCTAAAAAATCTATTGAAAAACCTATTGTGGTTACTACTTTTATTGAAACTATAATGATTCTATGGACTTTCTATATTGTTTTACTTTTAGTTTATGATAAAGATATTGCTGGTGATAACCATCCTGCTACATATTTTGTAGCCTTTGGCTCTCTTTTTTGGTCACTTTATCTTGTTTTAAAATTAATTAAAATTAAAAAATTTGATTATTCTATTAGATATGCCATACCTACTGTTATTATTTTTTGGAATGTTGTAGAGATATTAGGTAGGTGGAATTTATTTAAAGAGATTTGGGTACACCCTATTGAGCATTGGATAGAAATAACTATGATTACCTTATTATTTTTAGGCTTCATTGCATATTACATCTATGAAAGTAAAAAAAACAAAATTAACTATACAATAAATTAAAAAATGAAAAAACCAATTACAATTTTAGTAATCTTATCCATTTTATTAAATATTGGATTAATCTATTTCTTTATTTTTAAAGGACAAACTGTTAAAACCAATGATAGTAGGGTTGCAGTAACAATGTCGGCAGATAATACAGATTTTGTATTAGACGAAATGCGTGATTTTTTAGAAAGTATTCAACAAATAAATGAAGGGATATTAACTAATGATGCTCAAAAAATTATTGATGCTGGAAAAAAATCTGCTGGCTCTGTTATTGAACATGCTCCTAAAGGGTTGATAAAAACTTTACCTATTGGCTTTAAAAATCTAGGTTTTTCAACACATGCTATGTTTGATGAAATAAGAGAAAATGCGGAAACTAATTTTAATACAAAAAACACTCAAGTGCAATTAAATAAATTATTAAATAACTGTGTTGCTTGTCCTAAGTCTTTTAAGATTGAATCTTTAAATTAAAAGAAATACAAAAAAAAGACTGTCAAAACTAACAGTCTTCTTTTGCATATTAACTAAACCTAATATAAAACAAATCCTATATCTATTTATTTTACCTTACAAAGGTAACGATATATTAAAATCATTAATAACGATAAAAGTTTAATATGTTACTATTAAAATATAATTACTACATTTGCAGTACAGATAGCTAATTTAATTGCTTTTTAACAAAAAATATTTTTATTTGAATATGAAAAACAACGATAAAAGTTTTTTAAAAGATACTGAAATTGAAGAAGGTTTTTTTCTTTTAAAATTTCAGAATAACGGAAAAGAAAAACAATCTTTTATTAAAGAAGTCAGTAACAATTATATACAATTATTTTTTTGCATACAAGGTAATGGTAAATTGGTTTTTAATAATGGTAGATACACTATTGATATTTTAAATAACAAATCGTTAGTTTTATTTAATCCTCAACAAAACTTACCAATTAATATTGAAATAGCTCCAAATTCTAAAATTATTACTATTTTAATTTCTATTAAAAAATTTCATTCTTTCTTTTCTGAATTTTCAAAATACATTACTTTTTTGAATGAAGATAATTTAGACAAGAAGTATTATTCTGCTAAAGACCTATCTCCTAGTGAGGTTGTAGTTTTAAATCAAATATTTAAGTACAATTTACATGCCTCTTTAGAAAAACTATATACCAAAGGTAAAATTTATGAGCTCTTAAGTTTGTATTTTAATCTTACTGAAGGTGATGCTGAGCAATGCCCGTTTTTAGAAGATGAGGATAATGTTGCTAAAATTAAAAAAGCTAAAGATATTATTATTGATAGAATGGCCGAACCTCCTTCATTAAATGAACTTGCCAATGAAATTGGTTTAAGTTTAAAAAAATTAAAAGATGGTTTTAAACATATTTATGGCGAAACCGTTTTTAATTTTTTATTAGATTATAAACTTGATTATTCTGTAAAACTATTACAAACAAAAAAACACAATGTTGCTGAAATTAGCTCTTTAATTGGCTACAGTACTTCCAGCCATTATATTGCCGCTTTTAAAAACAAATTTGGAACTACACCAAAAAAATATTTAGGTAAAATTTAGCCTTTTTTACTCAATACGGAATTATAATATTGTTTATCACCTGTTACTTCTTTACCTAACCAATTGGGCTTTATAAAATCTTCATTTTCAAGATTTAACTCTATTTCAGCAAGTAACAATCCTTTATGATTTCCAAAAAATTCATCTACTTCAAAAATATGCTTTCCGCTTTTTATTAAATATCTTGTTTTTTTAATTATTCCTTTTTCACAAAGACTTATTAATTTTTTGGCTTCTTGTAAATCTATTTCTTTCTCCCATTCAAAACGCGTTGTTCCACTCTTGTTTGATTTTCCTTTTATTGTCAAAAAAGCTTGTTCATTAGTAATACGAATTCTAACTGTTCTTTTTTTGTGTGTATTTAAAAATCCTTGAATTATTTTTATCTTTTTATAACTCTCTTTTTTAAAATCTGTATTCAAAACTAAAAATTTTCTTTCTATTTCAGTATTCATCTTTGCATAAATATTATATTTGCTAAAATACTTTATTTTATTATATGCTATTTAGCTCTGCTATTTTTTTATTTTTTTTCTTACCATTAGTATTATTAAGTTACTATTTTACACCAAAAAAATACAAAAATTTACTACTACTAATTGTAAGTTTAAGTTTTTATACTTTTGGCGAAAAAGAACTTGTTTTATTAATAATCACTTCTACTATTATCGATTTTTTTGCTGGAAAAATAATTGAAAAAGGCTATAAAAAACAAGGTTTATTTTTATCCATATTTGCTAACTTATCCTTTTTAATATATTTTAAATATGCAACTTTTGCTTTTGAAAATTATTACATATTTCTTGAGCTAATTGGTAATAACAGTATTAATTGGCAAAACATACCTCATATTATATTACCATTAGGTATTAGTTTTTATACATTTCAAACAATGTCATACACCATAGATGTATATCGTGGTAATGTAAAAGCAAATCATAATTTTATCAATTTTGCTACCTATGTAACGTTGTTTCCACAATTAATAGCAGGTCCTATTGTACGTTATAAAGATATTCACAAACAATTAACTGACCGAAAACAAAACTCCAAACAGTTTAGCCAAGGTGTAGAACGTTTTATTATTGGCTTGGCAAAAAAGATGATTATTGCCAATAATTTAGCTTATGTGGCTGATAGTATTATCGCTATTCCTAATTCCAACTTACATAGTATGGCTGCTTGGGTTGGTATTATAGCATATAGCCTTCAAATATATTTTGATTTTTCTGGATATTCTGATATGGCTATTGGTTTAGGTAAAATGTTTGGTTTTGAATTTTTAGAAAATTTTAATTATCCGTATATCTCAAAATCTATTCGAGATTTTTGGAGACGTTGGCATATCTCACTCTCTACTTGGTTTAGAGATTATTTATATATATCGCTTGGTGGTAATAGAAAAGGTAATAGCAGAACTTATATTAACCTTATTATTGTATTTTTTATAACTGGCTTATGGCATGGCGCTAGTTGGAATTTTATTGTTTGGGGGCTTTTTCATGGCTTTTTTCTAATTATTGAAAGACTTGGTTTTGCTAAAATACTAGATAAAATACCAAAATTTATAGCACATATTTACACACTATTAGTTGTAATTATTGCTTGGGTGTTTTTTAGGCTAGACACCATAACTGATGCTGTTAATTATATTAAATTAATGTTTTCTTTTAACAACAATTCCAATTCCGACTTCTTATCTTATTACATTACAAAAGAAGTAATCATGGCTTTTTTATTGGCAACTTTATTCTCATTTCCAATATACAAAGTAGTTACAAATAAATTGCAGAACAACAATTACTATTTGGTGATTAAAACAATACTTCTATTATTATTATTTGTAATTTCAACCATGTATATTGCAGTAGACTCATACAATCCTTTTATATATTTTAGATTCTAATGCAAAAAACAGCCAAACATATAAATAATTTGCTCATTGTATTTTTTCTAATACTACTAATAACACCAACTATCATATCTGTATTTGGAATTGAAGGAAAAGAGCTGAATACCGAAAATAGAAACAAAACTAATTTTCCAAATATTAAAACCTTAAAAAATCCAAAACAATATGTTAGTATCCTTAAAGATTATTATAACGATAATTTTGGATTAAGACAGTCGCTCTCTAATTATTACATCAATTTTAAATCTAATAGATTAAACGAAAGTCCGCTTCCAAATAAAGTAATCATTGGGAAAAATGGATTTTATTTTTTAGGAAATAGTTTTAGCAATGTTGTTAATGAAAGTTTAGGCTTTAATTTATTTACAAAAAAGGAACTTACTGTTATTAAAAATACTGTTTTAGATAGAAAAAAATGGTTGAATGACAAAGGTATGAAATTTTATTTGGCTGTAACACCTAATAAACATAGTGTATATCGTACTAATTTACCATTTAATTTTTCTCCTAAAGAAACACGAAAGCAACAAATCATTACACATCTTAGCAAAGATAATACTATCAATTTTATTGATTTAGGCGAACAGTTTATCCACAAAAAAGGAAACCATTTATTATATAGGAAATTAGATTCACATTGGAATAATATTGGTGCATTTTATGGATACCAAACCTTGATTGATGCTGTAAAAAAAGATTTCTCAATTGAAAAAAAGCAATTATCCGAATATAAAATATCTACTAACTTACAAGGTGGTGATTTAAAAAAAATGTTAAACCTATCCATAAAAGATACTTTACCAATACTAAATCCTTTAAATAATTATAGAATTGATACCTTAAATATTCCTAAATTTTATAAAAATAAAAGAATACAAAATGTAGTTCGGTTTAAAAATGAATCAAAAAAATATAAAGTATTATTATTTAGAGATTCATATACAAATGCAATGATCCCTTATATTAATCAATCATTTGGAACATGTATCTACGTCTGGTCTCATCGATTTGATAAAGAAATCATTTTAAAAGAGAAACCTGATATTGTAATCATGGAATATGTTGAGCGATATTTAGAACAAATAAAAGAATAAATCAAAATTATTTCCGTTACAATATTGTAGTTTTACACATTATGCGCACATATCTTTTTTTTATACTTACAATTCTTAATTTTAACCTTTTTTCACAAACAGATTTTAGTGATAATTGGGAAGATTTTTATTCCTATAACAATGTAAAAGACTTTAAATTAGTAGATAATAAAATTTATGCAATAGTAGATAATGCTGTATTTATTTACAATTTAACTACTTCCAAAAGCACCAAAATATCATCGGTACATGGTCTTTCTGGTAAAACAACCTCCAGTTTTTATTATAGCGAATTAACCAAAAAATTAATAATTGGCTATACAACTGGCTTAATTGAAATTATTAATAATGATGGTAGCATTCATGTATCAAACGATATTGAAAGACTAACCGTTACAGGCTCAAAACAAATAAACCATATAACCGAATATAATAATAAACTTTATTTATCTACAGCATTTGCGGTTATTGAATATGATATAGCAAACCTCCAATTTGGAGATACTTTTTATATAGGAGCAGGATCAACAGCAATAAACATTCACCAAACAATTATTTTTAATGATCTTATTTATGCAGCAACAGATAATGGAATTTATTATGCCGATGTTACCGATTCTTTTCTAATAGATTTTAATAATTGGCAACAACCACAAGGTAATTTTGCAGCAAATTTTACAGCATTTATTATGTATAATGATAGATTGTTTACATCTAGGGATAATATTCTTTTCGAAATCACACCACCCAATACATTACAATCAATTCGAACATTCTCTAGTAACATCATTAACTTGAATGCTTCAGAAACATATTTGAATGTAACTTTACTAAATGAATCGTACGCATTTAATGAAACATTAACACAAATAAATCTTACAAACGCTACCACAGAATTTGATTTTGAATTACACAACTCATTTGCTCAAGACCAAACCATATACTTAGCAACAAAAAAATTCGGAATTTTAGCAAAACCATTCCAAACAACAGAATTTAAAGAAATTCACCCAGAAGGTCCACTTTTTAATGATGTATATTCCATTGAAGTACAAAACGACAATCTTTGGGTAGTATATGGAGCGCAAGACTACGCGAGTTACAATTTTACCAATACCGCAAAAGGGTTTAGCCATTTTAACGGCACAAATTGGATTAATACAATTTATAATAATAACACATTAGTAAGAGATTTGATAAATATAAGTCTTGACCCTAATAATAACAATAGAGCCTTTATAAGCTCTTGGCAAAAAGGAATATTAGAAATAGTAGATGACCAAATAATAAACCGATTTGATTATGCAAATAGCGGACTTGAAAATGGTGTTTTTTGGAGTGATTTAACACTCGTAAGCGGATCTGTATTTGATAATGAAGGAAATCTTTGGGTTACAAATAGTTTTGTATCAGATAAAGTGAAAAAATTGGATGTAAACGGAAATTGGACACCATATAATTTTAATGGTGCAATTGATGGTGCCAGCCTCCCAGGATTAGGAGATATAATTATTGATAGATCTGGTAACAAATGGATTAGCACACGTGAGTATGGAGCATTGGTATTAAGTGAAAACGGAGATTTTAAAAAATCACTTAGTACACAACCAGATAAAGGAAATTTACCTTTTGATATGGTTAAAGCCATTGCTGCTGACAGAAATAATAGAATTTGGATTGGTACAATTAAAGGTTTAGTTCGGTTTGATAATGTATCAAGTCTATTTAATTCCGAAAACTACCAAGCAAAACCAATAATAATAAAATTAGATGGTGGAACAGATGAAAATCAAGGTCAAATTTTACTTGGAGAACAGCCAATAAATGCCATTGCGGTAGATGGCGCCGATAATAAATGGTTCGGAACTGCCAATAGTGGTGTGTTAGGAACCAACCCAAGCGGTCAAAAAACATTACATATATTTAATAAGGATAACTCACCACTACCATCAAATCAAATTGTTAAAATTCGTGTTGATGATAGTACAGGAAAAGTATATTTTGCAACAGCAAAAGGAATCGTTGCTTTTAACAACAATGTATCTCCATTTGGCGATACATTAGGGGAAACTTATGCCTTTCCAAATCCATCAACAAAAGATAACGAATTTATTACCATAGATGGTAGAAATAATACACACTTACCACGTGGAACAAATGTAAAAATTTTAGATAGTGCAGGCTATTTGGTACACGAAACCAATGTGGTTGAAGGTGTAGAAGTAAAAGGAGGAAAAGTTATTTGGAATAAAACAAACCTTGCTGGCAGAAAAGTAAGTTCTGGAATTTATATTATTATGCTTACACTACCAGACAAAAGTGAAACCTCAATTACCAAAGTCGCAATCATCAACTAATCATGATTGAATCCACAAAAGCAATCGTATTAAATGCCATAAAATTTAAAGACACAAGCCTAATTGTAAAATGCTACACACAAAAAGGAATAAAATCTTATTTAATAAAAGGAATATTATCTAAAAAGTCTAAAAAACTAAAACCTGCCTATTTTCAGCCGTTTACATTATTAGACATTGTTGCAAACCACAACAACAAAGGCAACTTAAACTATATCAAAGAAGCACAAGTATACCATCCCTTCCACTCCATACCAACAGATATACATAAAAGTTCCATTATCTTATTTCTAGCAGAAATACTAACATATGCTTTAAAAGAAGAAGAAGAAAATTTACTTTTATACCAATATATAGAAACAGCATCAATATGGTTAGACACACACCATAAAACAGCAAACTTTCACTTATTATTTTTAATAAACCTAACAAAATATTTTGGCTTTCACATAAAAGAACCAAAAAAAAGTGATTTGTTTTTTAATTTACAAGAAGGGAAATTCTCATTTCATAAACCAATAGCAAATTACATATCAGGAGAAAATTTAACACTCCTAAAATCAATAATCGGCATAAATTTTGATACAATATCTAAAATAGAATTAAATGCAAAATCAAGACAAGTATTATTAGATATATTAATCCAATATTTTACATTACATTTGCCTGATTTTAGAAAACCAAAATCGTTAGCAATTTTACAGACGATTTTTAGATAAAAACATGTTGTTTTGAAGAATATTTTTATCCTTTTATTGTTTGTAAGCTGCATAGCATCAGCACAAAAATTTACCGTTTTAAATAAAAAAACAGGAGAGCCAATCTTTAATGTTACAGCACATAATAGTGTAAATAGTAGCCATAGTGTTTCTGACATTAATGGAATTTTAGATGTAAGTCAATTTAAAAATATTGAAACTATATACTTTCAACATTTATCCTATCTAGATTTTAAAAGTAATAAAAAAGCTCTTTTAAAAAGTAAAAAAATATACTTAACTCCAAAAGCAACAGCATTAGAAGAAGTATTTTTATCCGCAAGTAAAAAAAAAGTAAAACGAAGCAGAATAGCACAAGAAATAAGCACATTTACACATAAGGACATCATAAAATCGGCACCACAAACAGCAGCAGATATGCTGTCCGAAATACCAGGGATTAAAGTGCAAAAATCACAATTTGGCGGAGGAAGCCCAGTGCTTAGAGGTATGGAAGCAAACCGTGTATTATTAGTTATAGATGGTGTGAGAATGAATAATGCCATTTACCGAAAAGGACATTTACAAAACTCCATAAGTATATCTCCAAATATGTTAGAACGTACCGAGATTGTTTTTGGACCATCATCAGTAATATATGGATCAGATGCATTAGGCGGAGTAATTCACTATTATACAAAACAACCTAAACTTAATAAAACATTAAAAATACTACCATCCTTTTTGGCAAGATATAGTACAGTAAACAATGAAATAACCGCAAATGCAGCAGTAGAAGTACAAACAAAAAAAATAGGATTATTTACAAGTATTTCTAGAAGTGAATTTGGCGATTTAAAAATGGGAGGAAATAGATCTCACGGATATGAAAATTGGGGATTACAAGCTGAATACTCCGATAATACTGACAATTTTTACAATGCGAATAGTGTAATTAACGATAATCCTGAAAAACAAAAAAATATTGGCTTTTCGCAGTGGGATTTTATACAGAAATTATTTATTCCAATTTCAAACAAAACCGACTTAAATGTTAATTTTCAATACAGTCAATCATCGGACATACCAAGGTTTGATAAATTAACACAAAGACTTTCGGATGGCAAACTAAAATTTGCCGAATGGAAATATGGACCACAAAAAAGATTTTTAGCATCCTCACAATTAAAAATAAACCCAAATAAAAAATGGGTGAAAAATGGCACAATAACCCTAGCCTATCAAAACATAAAAGAATCTAGAGTACAACGAAAGTTTAACAGTCTAGAACGTTCTTATAGAAATGAAGGTGTAGATGTTTTTAGTATAAATGTTGATTTGGGAGTACCGCTATCAAAAAAAAATAACCGAGTTTTATCTTACGGAACAGAATTTACTTACAACAGTGTTTATTCCTCATCAAAAGGAAAAACCTTACAGATAACTGGTAATAAAGTGACAGGTTTTACAAACGATTTTATAGTACAAACACGTTACCCAGATAGTGGAAGCAATTATATGAGCTCCGCATTTTATGCAGATTACAGACAAGATATTAGCAGACGAGAAACATTAAATACAGGAATCCGATTTACAAACACAGTACTAAATGCAAAATGGAACGACAACACCTATATTGTATTGCCAAATAATAATATAAACATATACAACTCCGCAGTAACAGCAACAATTGGCTATGTATGTAAACCAATACAAAATATACAACTCAACACGGTAATATCATCAGGATTTCGTTCACCAAACATTGATGATATTGGTAAAATTAGAGAAAAAAGTGGCTTTGTATCCGTACCAAATATCAACTTAAAACCAGAACATGTATATAATGCAGAAATAGGTGTAATAAAATACTTTAATCATAAAAAATCTAATCTTAGCTTTACAACATACTACACACTATTAAATAACTATATAACCAGAGAGGCATTTAACATAAACGGAAGTTCAACAATTATATATGATGGAGAAACTGTAAACACCATTGCAAATGTAAACAAAGGAACTGCTTATATATATGGAGGAACAATTAGCTTTAACGGAAAAATAACCAAATACTTTTATGGTAAAGCAGCCACAACATATACAAAAGGAAAAGCCTATGACACAGGAGCCCCACTATCATCAATACCACCACTTTTTGGAGTCTTAGAATTCGGTTATGCCAAAAATAAATGGGAAACTAGTCTAAACTATAAATTTAATGCAAAAAAGAAATTTGCGGATTATAATTTAATTGAAGGAATTGATAATATAGAACAAACACCTCTTAACAATCAAACAGGAGAATACGATTTAGGAAACCCAGCATGGAAAACATTTAATTTTGATTTAAAATATAAAATCAGTAAAAAAATAGATGTCCTATTAAATGTAGATAATATATTTGACCAACATTATAAAGAGTTCGCCTCTTCAATTAGCGCACCTGGAAGAAACTTTTCTTTTAGTGTTATCAATAGTTTTTAAAAACTATTTCTTTTGAAAAAATTGAACTGATTTTTGCGTATCTGTTAACACAACAATAGCATACATCCCTTTTGTTAAATTCGCTATACTTATGGTTGATTTATTTTTATCAAAATTCCCTTTAATTATAACATCCCCTAGCACATCAATAATCTGATATGACCATCCATTTTCAGAATTAACTTCAACAGTAATCTCACTGTTTGCACTTGTTGGATAAACAAGAAACCCATTTCGTAACACACTATCATCTAAACTTAACGTATTGGTATAACTTGCTGTTTCAGAAGTACAATTAGGATTATTGACAATGTAAACTTCATAAACACCAGACCCAAGCATTTCAACACAAGCATTGTTAGATATATTAACACCATCTCTAGTCCAAAAATAATTATCTCCTGTTATAGTAGTACAAAGTGTATTTCCATTAACAGTTATAATTGGTCTTGGGGATTCTACCGAAGAAACACTAAATGTAGCGTCAAATTGTTTTTCACAATTATCACTATTTTTTGCAATAATATGGTACGTTTCATCAGATAAAATAGGTACGCTAAAATGTACTGAGTTATTTATTATTTCACCATTATCAACAATTACTGAGGAATTATCGGTTAAAAAGTAATCTATATTATTTTGTTTCGATTCAAATTGTAAAGTATAATTATCTCCCTCACAAACTGCTAAAGAGTTTGTCGTAAAAGAAAAAGGTTCTTTATATTTGACAGTATTGGTATAAATATCATTTGCTTCTTGTTCAGATATGGCACGTCTATAAATTTTTAAATCATCAAAACTACCTACAAACTGTTGCGATGTAGATAAACCGCCGCCACCTGCATTATCTTGATCATTACCAATAATAAGGGCATTTATAGGAACTTCTAATTCGCCAACACCAAAATAGTTATTTGTAGTTATTGCTTTAACACCATCTACATATAAAACACCTTGTCCATTTTTACAAACTGCCGAAAAAACAATATGATGCCATTGATTGTCATTAATTATAGAATAAGCATAATTCTTAGATTTTTCATTCATTATTATGCTAAGGCTTCCAGTTGCAGAAATATAAACTAACAATTCGTTTCCTGCATCAGAACTTGCTGCGGATATAATACCATCTCCAGACGAAGTTGTTTTAATCCAAAAAGAAAGCGTTAATTCTTCTGCACCATCCAATAAAGTATTAGGAAGTCTTATTAAATCTTGGTAATTTGTAAATTGATATGCCGCATTAGCATTACCAAATCTATCCGTAGTTAACGAAGCACCTGTTACAGTTCCGTTTAAATTATTTTGTGTAAAATCATTAGCATTAGAATCCATTTTATACCATGAAAATAAATTAGATGGATAGGTTAACCCTTCCGAATCATCATAAATAGTTGGAGCAACTTTAATGGTAACAGGCTCACGTTTAGACTCTCTCCAGAAATTATTAGCAGCAACCCAGTATGTTGTTGTTTCTGAAATATTAGTATGTAAAATATTATTGGTATTATTAATTAATGAATTCCCTTCTCTAGTTTTATACCATTTATAGTTTCCATTACTAGCACCACTCACTTCAAAATCAACAGCACTACTCTCGCAAATAATACTATTTGTAATTGCTGTAATTTGATTAAAATCTTGATTGTAAATATCAATAATTTGTAAACCACACAATACTTCATCATAAAAAACAACGTCATCAAAAGCTCCCATAAATTGTTGATTTAGATCTAAATTTCCGCCTCCAGCACCATCTTGATCATTTCCTATTAGCAAAGAAACAACTTCTAAATTTCCTGCCGGCAAAGTACCTCTAGCTTCGATTTTCCCATTAATATATATTAGCGCTTCTCCAGTCGTTCCATTTCTGGTAACGGCAACATGATTCCATTTGTTTAAATTAATCGCATGTACACTTCCAATCGAAGAATTTTTAATATTTAAAGACACTTTATTAGTTGCTCCTAAAAAAACAAGCATTTCATTACCAATTGTACTAGAAGATGCTGATATTAACCCTCGTCCATTTTCGGAAGGTTTTATCCAAAAAGAAGCAGAAAAATTACTTTTTCCATCTAATACAGCATTTGGTAAATCAATAGTATTGGGATAGGCACTAAACAGATATGCCTGATCATTATTCCCCCATCTATCCAATGTAGTAGTCGCCCCATTTAATATAGCATTATTGCCATTTACTGAAGAATCTTGTACATTTCCCGTAAAATTATACTTTGCGCTTACAAAATCTGCTGGATTAATATTTGGGCTTGCTGACACCTTTAAATCATTTTCATTAAGTGCTAAGGAATATAATATATTTCCTGAAATATCTTTAGCAGTCATGGTACAAATTCTATTTCCAACATTTCCTGTAATATCAATTTTACCATAATTATTAACACCAATTTCTGTAAATAAATCAGCATACGGATAATTACTATTTTGTGGTGTTGCAGAAAGAGGAGAACACATAAACTCATAAATAGGATATGTAGAGTTGCAGTCTGGACTATATTGTCCAAAATAAGTTTTATGCTTATCCCCTGAAAGTATAATTACTCCAGATATATTATTTTCATAAATAAAATCAAATAATTCATCTCTTTCACCTGTTTGGAAAAATGAAGTTTCGTGACTTGTGGAGTTCTTCCACGGATAAACAGTAGCAGATCCTATTTCAATAAATTTAAATGTAGCTGTTGATTGTAATAATTTATCTTTCAGCCAAGTTAGCTGTGTTTTTCCTAAATGTTTATACCTTGTTTTATAATATCTAACATCCGTTAAAAAAAATTCTAAATCTTCATATTTATACGTACCATAAGTACCTCCACTATTTTGGTTTTCATATCCAGAATTTGGCCAAAATCGTTTAAACATTTTTGAAGAAAATTCTTTATCAGGGAAATCTTCAGTACCATTATCATAACTATAATCGTGATCATCCCAAATCCCAAAATGAAAAAAATACTTCATAAAGTTCTTTCGCTTTACACTTTCTGTTTTATAATAGATATATTGGTTATATATTCTTTGCTTAGTTAAATTAGTATTTGGTAAATAAATATTATCGCCAAGCCAAAGCATAAATTCCACATTAGTTTCTGTGGTCATTTGTTCAAAAATATCTTCTCTTACATGATTTACATGTGAAGCAGAATATAGATATGCACAACTTCCTGTTAAAAAAGAAAAATCATTTATGGTATTATCAGGAACGGTAATATCAGTTTTAGTTCTTTCTATTTCAACATTATTTTTATAAAGTATTGCTCTATATTTATTATTTGGAATTAGATTATTAAATACAGCTGTGTAAGTACAATTTACCCCCAAACAAAATTCTTTAGTTTCCGTTGCCTGTAAAACAATATTTTGAGTTATATCTTTTAGAGCAACATAAAAAGTATTACTCTCATTTCCTTTTTCTAAAATGAAATTTACTGAAGTACTATTCTCGGTAACGGCACCAATCATAGGACCATCAACATAATTATCTGCTTGTACTTGTGCAAAAACATTCCCTTTTATTATTGTAATAAACAGTACTAATAAAAATATTCTTTTCATAATTAAAAATGTATCTAATGTTTTTTTTGTAATACTTACTTTGCCATTATTAGTAATAACCAACAATGGCAAATTGGTTTTATTTAATTAGTTTTTATTAAAACTATATAATTTAATCTTATTTAAAAGCAGAAATACCAGTAATATCCATACCAGTAATTAATAAATGAATATCATGTGTACCTTCATAAGTAATAACACTTTCTAAATTCATCATGTGTCGCATAATAGAATACTCACCAGTAATACCCATAGCGCCTAAAACTTGTCTTGCTTCACGAGCAATTTTTAAAGCCATATCCACATTATTACGCTTTGCCATAGAAATTTGAGCAGAAGTAGCCCTATCCTCATTACGCAAAGTACCTAAACGCCAAGTTAATAATTGTGCTTTCGTAATTTCAGTAATCATTTCAGCTAATTTTTTTTGCTGTAATTGAAATGAAGCAATAGGTTTACCAAATTGTATTCTTTCTTTAGCATAACGCAAAGCAGTATCATAGCAATCCATTGCAGCACCAATGGCACCCCAAGCAATTCCATAACGAGCCGAATCTAAACAACCAAGCGGTGCTCCTAAACCAGACTTATTAGGTAATAAATTCTCTTTAGGTACTTTAACATTATCAAAAATCAATTCACCAGTAGTACTTGCTCTAAGCGACCACTTATTATGAGTTGTAGGAGTAGAAAAACCTTCCATATCACGTTCAACAATTAAACCATGAATACGCCCTTCCTCATTTTTAGCCCAAACAACGGCAACATCGGCAAAAGGAGCATTAGAAATCCACATTTTGGCACCATTTAATAAATAATGGTCGCCCATATCTTTAAAATTGGTAACCATACCACTTGGGTTAGAACCATGATCAGGTTCCGTTAACCCAAAACAACCAATAAATTCACCAGAAGCAAGTTTTGGTAAAAATTTCATTTTTTGTGCTTCATTACCATATTTGTAAATTGGATACATTACCAAAGAAGTTTGTACCGATGCAGTAGAACGAACACCAGAATCGCCACGCTCTAATTCTTGCATAATTAAACCATAACTTATTTGGTCTAATCCTGCTCCGCCATATTGCTCTGGAATATAAGCGCCAAAAGCACCAATTTCTGCCAAACCATTTATAATTTGATGTGGAAACTCTGCTTTTTGACAAGCCTCTTCAATAATTGGTGAAATATCACGTTTTACCCATTCACGAGCAGAATCACGTATTAACTTATGTTCTTCAGTAAGTAAATCATCTAACTGAAAATAATCAGGTGCTTGAAATAAATCTTGTGCCATTTTATAACTTTTTAATTTGCATCAAAGATAATTGTTTTAATTCATAATAGTGAAATCAAAATTCAGAATTTTAAATCTATCTTTGCACAAATGCAATTTACATATAACAAATACGAAAAATTAAAAAGCAGAAAACTCATCAAGCAATTGTTTGAAGAAGGGAAAGCTATTTCTGTATTTCCACTACGATTAATTTATCTAAAAAAAGAACATACAAGTAAATCTCCAATACAAGCAAGTGTATCCGTATCAAAACGAAATTTTAAATTAGCAGTGGGACGCAATAGAATTAAACGTTTAATGCGAGAAGTTTATCGACTAAACAAACCGCAACTCTATGAAAATGTAACTGATAAATATCTTTTTATGTTTATTTATTTAGAAAAAAAAGAAATAGAGTATAAAAAACTAGATAAAAAAATGAAAGAAATTATTAACCTTTTCTTAAATAAAATTAGTGAAAAATAGATGTATATTTACATCCCATTTTTATACTGAATACTGAATACTGAATACTGAATACTGAATACTGAATACTGAATACTGAATACTGAATACTGAATACTGAAAATATGAACAAAGACAAAAGACCACTAATATTAGTAACCAATGATGATGGTATAACAGCACCAGGCATAAGAACATTAATTAAAGTAATGACTAAAATTGGTGATGTAGTTGTAATTGCACCAGATAGTCCACAAAGTGGAAAAGGACACGCAATAACAATAGATGCCATACTTACTTGCAACCCTATTAATATTGACGAAGGAGAACAAATAGAATACAGCTGCTCTGGTACACCAGCAGATTGTGTGAAAATTGCAGTTAATGAAATTCTAAATAAAAAACCAGACTTATGTGTTTCTGGAATTAATCACGGTTCTAATTCATCAATAAACGTAGTATATTCCGGAACTATGAGTGCAGCAGTTGAAGCTGGTATTGAAGGCATACCTGCAATTGGTTTTTCTTTATTAGACTATTCTTGGAATGCCGATTTTAGTGGCTTAGAAGAACATATTGAAAAAATTGCTCTAAAAGTTTTAAAGGAAGGGTTACCTGATGGTATTGTATTAAATGTTAATTTCCCAAAAACCAAGAGTTTTAAAGGAATTAAAATTTGCCGACAAGCAAGAGCTAATTATGTAGAAGAGTTTGATAAAAGGTCCAATCCACAAGGAAAAGAATACTACTGGTTAACAGGTAAATTCACCAATTTGGATAAAGGGGAAGATACCGATGTACACGCATTAGAAAACGATTACATCTCCATTGTACCAGTACAATTTGATTTAACAGCACATCATTTTATTCAGAATTTGAATAGTTGGTTTTAGATTAAAAACAATAGACTAAAAGATAATGAAAAAAAAAGTAAACATAAAAAAAGAAGTTTTTATTGGGATTTTAGTAGGATTTATTGCCACATTTATTGGCTTTTATTTTTTTACCCAAGTATTTAATGATTTTAGCATGAAATTTGTTAAAAAATTAATTACCGAAGAAGATTATTTAGGAGATATATTAGTTTATTCTGCTGTACCAAATCTACTAGCATTTTTTGTTTTTATAAAACGTAAAGAAGATTATAGAGCAAGGGGCGTTATTATGGCAACTATGTTTGTTGCCATTGGAATTGCAATTTCATTATTTATGTAAACATTTATCTTACTTTGATTTTGATTATTTTTACTTTGCACACTTAACATAAAATAATTACACAATTTTTACCGACCTTTGCAAAAAATCATTACAACATGAAGTATTACATAATAGCAGGAGAGGCTTCTGGCGATTTACACGCTTCTAACTTAATGAAAGAAATCTACAAGAAAGATACCTCAGCCGAAATTCATTTTTGGGGAGGAGATTTAATGCAAAAAGCAGGAGGCACATTAATAAAACACTATAAAGAACTTTCTTTTATGGGTTTTATTGAGGTAGTAATGAATATTAGCACCATATTTAAAAATATTACTTTTTGTAAAAAAAATATTACAGCATACAAACCAGATGTAATTATATTTATTGATTATTCAGGTTTTAACTTACGTATTGCAAAATGGGCAAAACAGCAAGGTTTTAAAACTAATTATTACATATCACCACAAGTATGGGCATCAAGAGCAGGTAGAGTTAAAAAAATAAAAAGAGATATAGATAAGATGTTTGTAATCCTTCCGTTTGAAAAGGAATTTTACAAAAAATACGATTATGATGTGACTTTTGTAGGACATCCATTAATTGATGCAATTGCAGACAGAAAACCTATTGATGAAAATGAATTTAGAAAAAAATACCAATTAAACAACAAACCAATAATTGCATTATTACCAGGAAGTAGAAAACAAGAAATCACAAAAATGCTTTCCGTAATGTTGAAAATGGTAGATAAATTTACAGATTATCAATTTGTTATAGCAGGAGCACCAAGCCAAGAATTTGAGTTTTACAAACAGTTTATTCAAAATCAATCCATCGCGTTTATATCAAATAAAACCTACGACTTACTTTCAGTATCCTATGCAGCACTTGTAACTTCTGGTACAGCAACATTAGAAACCGCATTGTTTAAAGTACCACAAATAGTTTGTTATAAAGGTAGTAATATATCATACCAAATAGCAAAACGAATTATTACCATAAAATTTATATCTCTAGTAAATTTAATATTAGATAAAGAATCGGTGACGGAATTAATTCAAAATGACTTTAATGTAAATCGACTAGAAAAAGAGTTACAAACCATTTTAGAAACTAAAAAAAGAACCGAAATATTTGATTCTTATTTTGATTTAGAAACCAAACTAGGTGGTAAAGGAGCTAGCGAAAAAGCAGCGGAACTTATTGTAACTAACCTAAAATAAATATGAAGAAAATAATACTATTATTACTAGTAATATCCGTGAGTTTTACATCATGTAAGTCTACAAAAAGAACTACATACACTCCAAAAAAACAAACAAAAACAGATAGAATTATAGCAAATGCAAATAGTTACAAAGGCACCAAATACAAATATGGAGGAACAACCAAAAAAGGTATGGATTGCTCAGGATTGATATATACAGCATTCCAAAAAGAAAACATACAATTACCTAGAGTATCTAGCGCAATGGCAAAAACAGGAAAGAGTGTTTCTTTACAAAATGTAAAAAAAGGAGATTTATTATTTTTTAAAACTAGTAGAAAAAATAGAATTAATCATGTAGGACTAGTTACCTCAGCAAGAAAAGGGCAAATTCAGTTTATACATGCAACAACATCCAAAGGTGTTATAAAATCTATGTTGTCAGAAAAATATTGGAAAAAAGCATACAAAAAAGCCAAAAGAATTTTATAACTCTTTTGACTTTTGTGTAAATTTTATAAGCTTATTTATTAAATATACTATAACCTAAAATAAGTGACGTAGTTGTGTATTTTGAATCTACTGACGTATAGGCATTTAAAAGATCTCTCGACACCCCTTGTCTTAATTCAATACTAAACTTGTTTTTATAAGTATATCCTACCCCAAAAGCAAAATTATAATTTGCTCCTTGACCATCAATTGCAAATTCTCTTTCATCTAAAATTATTGATTTTTTAAGATCAAAATTTACAACATAAGCAACATTAAAAAACATTTTAGATTCATCATTAAAAAAACTATAATATCTTATTCCTACAGGAACATCAATTGATTTATAATCCGTGATATAAGTATTTTTTCTTTCAAAAAAAGTATTTGGGTTTACTGTAACTTTCTTCTCTGTATTATAGTATTGGTATGTTGGCTCTATAAATATTGCCCATTTATTTCTATTAAATGGAAAAACATATTCAGCTTCCACACCAAACCTAAAACTAAATTCAGAATCAAAATCCGCATTACGATAACTGTTTGTGTTTGTGTCAGTAACTGAATGCTTAGACATATTAAACCCTGGCCTAATATTTATGCTAAATAAATTTTTAGCTCTGCCTTCATCCCAATTTTTTACTTCCGAAGGGTTTTTACACTGGTTATATTTAATAAAATAATTTACCAAACTTCTTCTTTTATGTTCTACCTTTTTAGCATCTTTTAAAGATAATGAATTACAAGGCAAATCATTTACCAACTGCTGCTTATAGCTTTCATTTACACCTGTATCCACACCAACCTCTACCTCATCTCCAAGTCTATCTTTTGCACCTTTTGGCAGAAAATAAGTTTTATGGACTAGTTGTTTTAATTTAGAACCATTAACACTATAAAAATATCGACGTAAATCTCCTAAAGAATATAAATACAAATCCGCATCACCATCCACTAATTCTTTTAATAGAAGGGTCTCTTCTTTAAACACAGGGTTTCTTTCAAAACTTATTTTATCATTACGCTCACTAGACCTATCTATATCTACAGTAAAACGTTTGTATTTTGAAAAATTATACACACCAAACTCTTTAACATCTTTAATAGTTATTGTTTGAATTGGTGCAGTTTCCGAAATTTTATATTCAAATTCAGTAGGATTAGATTTCCAATCAATATTTTTAATTAATACTTCATTCTTTTTATCCGAATCGTCAATAAAATATCCTTTTTCAAATTTCACTTGCGAAAAGCTGCTAATAGTAGAAACAGCAACTAGTAATAATATAATGATTTTCTTTTTCATTCTGTTTATAATTAATTGTTAAAAATTCTCGAGCAAAAATAACATATATAATGTGAATAGCAACCATTTAAACAACATATTGGCTCTAGTTTAAAATAGGTATTAATTTTGTATATTTGTTTATGGAATTATCAAAAATTAAAACATACTTACTTGATTTACCTGTAATAGAGCGTAATTCTATCATATCAGAGATTGTTAAATTA
>Ga0256840_1001676_pt1 | contig 20446 bp, 16 predicted proteins | sample 355202metaG_FD_185969 | JGI IMG/M metagenome (GOLD analysis project Ga0256840, IMG submission 185969) | Hydrothermal vent microbial communities from Mid Atlantic Ridge, Atlantic Ocean - 355-202 | ecosystem: Environmental > Aquatic > Marine > Hydrothermal vents | place: Atlantic Ocean: Mid...
CCTGTATTTACCAGCAATATTTACATTTTTAAGCTATTCGCCGCATTTCTATGATCAGTAGAGACAATGAGATCATTCCTTACCATGCTGTTGATGGAGTCTCATACCCCGCTTGATATTGTGTTCTAGGTTGACAGAGAGGAGACCACATAAAAAACGTAACACGTATGCATTTTGAATGGGTCGTTGAATTTACAGGTTCAATTTCCAATCGAACTTTAGCAGAGCCACCTGTTACTATGTTTTTTAAGGGGTAAAAAAGCTCATTATCAACTCCTATTACTGATTAAACGTCAGTTTTCTCCATTCACTCGCTGCATTTACTTGCCCATTTTCTTGGATAGACTCCACATGCCATCTAAGTGAGTCACCAGAATTTTTAGATAACCATGGTGGAGCTGTATAATTCTTTTGACTTGCTTTCAAAACCGCCGCAAGTACTACCGAGTTATTATTTCTCACTTCAAGCTTATAAAGCTTAGTATTACTCACACCTCTCCAACTAAAACGTATCGATCCACTTTTTGGCAAAACAACATTATTTAACGGAGTTAATAATCCGAGTCTTGCTTGTTGACCATGAGCAGCTAAAGCATCACGAACATTTTCATCACTCTCAACATAATAACGTAAGGTTGGCATTGTGAATCCCGCTACGCCACCAGATTGAGTAACTCCTGTGGTTGTATTCGAGTTACCTTCTTTATCATAAGTTGCCTCAACCCTAAATAAAATTTTGTATGGGCCTTTCACATGAGTTGGTATTTTTATATTCTTTGGACCACGAATAAAGGCACGGCCTGTGGGTGGCAAAAACACATTAAAACGTTCAAGCAGGGTATAACGTCGCTGTAATCCACGTAGTTCTAAGGGTAAACTTGCTTCAGAGAGTAAGTCATTTGCGGTTGGTTCGGGATCACCTGGCTGGACAACTTCCCAACGACCTTTGAGTCTTCCAGAGCCGTTATAAGATATTTTTGCGCCTACATTCGGAGAAATAGATTTTTGAGATATTAGCGTAACAGGTCTATCACCTTCATCGCTTCTAAATACAAGGTCAACATTGGTAAGTGCTAATGGAACACGTGCTCCACCCCCCGCCATTCTGCATGTAACTGCTACGTATTGATCACCACCTGCTCCAGTAAACTTTCTTACATAGAAGAATGATGATTTTTTACCTGCTTTTGCCGCTTGATAAGCGCGTCTTGAAACCGATGAAGGGATAGTCATAATATCCGTTAAGTTTGAAGCGCCCAAAGTTCCACTATTTCTTGATAGGTTCAATTTCTTAGGCAAGAAACCAAACAGTGTCCCTGGAACACAAGGGTTGGTAGCCGTAACAGTATTTGCTGGAACGGTAATATCTCCACACCAAAAACCTTCAGATGACGTCTGTCCTGCAGTACCCTGGAAGGTGATAAATACCGTTGTCACTCCATGACTTCTAACATTTACGCCGTTAGGATTAACACCTGTTAGAGCTGATGCCGTTTGAATAGATAAAACTAGCGTAATAATTATTGCTATAGCGTTAAGTTTTTTTGTCATTATGTAATTCATATTGTCTCCTAAAAGCTAAAGTTAACACCAGCATAAACTGCTGAAATTTTCGCATCAGAATTAATATCTTGCTCTTTATTTACATTACTCGCATCTTGAACAATATATCTGACGAAGGCTTGCCCCGGTAGTTTCCTTCCGGAGGGCGTTGGTAATTCAAATTGATAACTCAACTTCAAACCACTGCTGGTTGTTAATTTTTTTTCAATATTGACACTATCGTTACTTTTATTATTTGTATGATCAGCCGATAAGGTAAACTTGTCGTTAATTTTCCAATCAAGATTTAAACCATAAGTATTATCATATCGTTTAGTGTTTTGTTCTTTATCTAGACTTCTAACTCTTCCCGCTGAAACACCTAATGTTACCGACTCCTTTGGCCTAAAGCCTAAACTCACTTGATGATCTAAAGTATTAAAGTCGGCATTCTCACGACCTATCTGCTTATTATCTTGGTCAGACCAATTTGTTGTATAACCTAAACTCCACTTATCAAAATCCCACTCTAAGGTATTACTAACTGTTAAGTTAAGTTGATCCGGCAGATGGCTATTATCACTAAAATCTGAATCTTCTGCCTTCGGGCTGTTTAATGCATATTGACGTACTTTTTGTGCGCTTAAACTTAAATTGGGTAATAGTTTATTAAAACGAGTTGGCTTACTCATTTTGTTGACACCAAACATTTCTTTTAAAGAAGTACTTAGGGCTAGTTCAGTTGTGTTAGTTTGTGTTGTTAAGATAGTGTCAATATTTTCAATGTTGTCTCTGGATCGCCCTTGTTTAAATTGAAATTCAACTAAGCCAAGTCGACCTGTTAAACCAATTTCAGTTAGTCGTTCATCAGGGTTTGGAAAAGCCGCTAATGATTTGTACTCCGAATCTGTTTGTGCATATCTTAAATTAACGGATAAATCAGCTGATACTGTTTCATTCAACTTTTTCTCACTTAAAAGTTGGTAACCAATATTGGTATAGAATGCGTTACTGCTTGTTTCTTTAACATCTACTAATTTTTCCCCATTAAATTCGAGTGTCTCATTAGTTGGGTTAGTGTATTTGCTTCTAGCAAATGCAGTATCTGTGGTCAGTTTCCCTGATTTACTGTTAGTTGTTAATCTTAAACCATAACCTATATTCTTTTCTGCTGTTGGAACCTGACCTTCATCAAAATTACTTTCTGCAACCGTACTTCCCTTGATGTACGAAACCTCAAGTTTTGCGCCTCCTTCTCGTTTTAATAAATCTAAACCCACAGTGAATGTGGATATTCTATTTTTCGACTTGGTAAAGCCCAGTAAATTATCAGAACCTGTAATTTCTCTGCCACTTTGGATCGATAATCCCACGCTGACTCTATCAGTAATTTGTCTTTGAATCATTAAACCACGATTAGATAAGCTATCAACCAGTAGAGGATGATTTCCCTGCGAGACATGGCCTAGTTGAACGGTTGTCTTCCCCTTAATCGCACTTACAATATATTCACTGAGGTCTACTTTTGGTGCTTTATTCCCTTTTTCTCCAAAACGAAGCGCAGCTTCTTTCCGACTAGCTGAAACGAAGTTAGCATTTGATGTAATCTCTAAGCCCCCCGTTCTTTTATGTTCGCCCTTAATGGTAATTGAGGAGCTAATATTATTCTTATTTGAATCATCAGGAGATAATAAATCATTCGTATCCCCCGACAAACTTTGTGATACTTCGCCGATTGCATTGATTTCAACGCTTGGCGTGAACTTTGAAACTTTAAAACCACCTTTGCTAAGTATATTAAGCTCGACAGAACCCAGTTCTTCCCAATCAGAACTATTACTAGACTTTTTATAGACTTTAAATTTATTAGTACCAGCAGGAAGCGATAGTGATTTTGAATCATAAATAAAGTGACCTTTAGGCTCTCTACTTATAAATGAACTGACATCAGTGTTTCCAATAAAAAAAGCGAGATGGTTTAACTGGAAACTATCAGCATTATGAATCGATATAGTTATGGGTTGATTTTCATTTAACCATCCTTCTTTATTCCCTTCTGTAATCAATGATATTTCAGCATTAACACTAAGAAAAAAGAAATAAGAGAGGACAATCAGAATTGCCTTTGTACTCTTAGTATCTTTCATTATTTAAATTCCTTCACTAAAATTAATATGTGCGCGCAAAAGTGTTCTGTTCTTCTAATATAATTCAAGTCTGAATCAATTATTTCAAAATAAAAAGCTCACCTAGAATTGTATTTAGATAAGCTTTTTATTTTCACTTGTTTAATTAAAAAATAGGTCTAGTCTCTGTTGTTCTCTCGCACTTATCAGTTCCACCTGTTTTATGTGTTTCATTCGAATTACACGATATAGTCGTACTTACAACGCTTGTTGACCCCTTTACACATTTATCTGTATTACCAGAACGGTCTACAGAAAGCGCATAACCAGCACCCGAACATTTTAAAGGTTTTACACCTTTATTTTTAGTTTTATGGGTGCAGTTATCAGCCCCTCTTTTTACATTTTTCCTCCAGTTATTTTTATTGTTACCAACACCTACATTACATACTGCATTTTTAGTGCTACCACTAGAAACAGACTCACATTTATCTTTACCTACACTTTTAACTTTTTTTGTTTTACCGCTAGGACAACTTGGCGTTCTACTTGTAGTGGTTTTACAGTGGAACTGACTTGTCCCTAGTTTATTTTTTAAAGTTCCACCATTACATCTAGGTGCATACCAATTTGCTGCAGATACTGACGTGTAAATAGTAGCCATGCCCAAGATAGCCAATACAGATAATATTTTTTTGAAGTTTTTCATATTCCATTCCTTTAGTTTTTAATGTAAAAGTGGTATTCCCACACGTTTTTAATAAACTAGTTATTAAAAGCTAAAATCGAGTATATGAATGTATTAATAATAAGATATAGAACATTCATACTAGTTGTAGCACCTCGATTGATTAAGATATTACATATTCATGAATTATCTTTCTGTGACATATTTACATTTTAAGGAACTTTCAAACTGTAATGGGCTAATAAAGCTGTAGAGACTACATAGCCTCAATCTTGATTAACTGTTGTTCTAATTGTGCTAAAGCAATTTTTTGCTCATCAGCTTGTTTGCGTACTTGCTCGACAACCTCAGCTGGTGCTTTATCCGTGAAATTAGGGTTACTTAAACGTCCTTCAACGCCGGCTAAGCCTTTTTGAATTTTCTCGATTTCTTTGTTCAGACGCGCTGTTTCTGCTTCTTTATCGATTAATCCTGCTAGTGGGATAAGTATCTGCATTTCACCACATAACGCAGTGGCTGAATCTGGGGCATCATCACCTTCTTGCAGCCATTGTGCTGATTCTATTTTCGCGAGCGAATTGATGAAAATATCGTTATTTTCAAAACGTGCTTTATCTGATTCTGTCCAGTTTTGAAGAAGAATAGGGAGCGGTTTACTCGGTGGAATATCCATTTCTGAACGGATCTTACGAATACCCACAATAAAGTTTTTAACCCATTCTAAATCTTCATTTGCCGTCTTATCAATTAAGTTTTCATCCGCTACAGGGTAGGCTTGCAACATGATGGTGTCATCACTATTACCCACCAATGGCTTAATGATCTGCCAAATTTCTTCCGTAATGTAGGGCATGATTGGGTGTTGTAAACGCAGGATGGTTTCAAATACGCGTACCAATGTTTGACGTGTGCCTCGCTTAGCTTCATCACTACCGTTATCATTAAATAAAACAGGTTTTGATAACTCTAAATACCAATCGCAATATTCGCCCCACGTGAATTCGTAGAGTGCTTTTGCAGCTAGGTCAAAACGGTATTTGTCAAAGTGCTCGATAACTTCAGTGGTTACGCTTTGTAGCTTTGACAATATCCAACGATCAGCCAGTGATAATTCAACCGTATCCGCATTGTCTAATCCTACGTCTTTATCTTCGGTTTGCATCAACACATAACGTGCCGCATTCCAGATTTTATTACAGTAGTTTCGGTTGCCTTCAATGCGTTGTAAATCAAAACGAATATCACGACCATTGGATGCTTGTGATGCAAAGGTAAAGCGCAGTGCATCAGTTCCATAAGCAGGGATTCCGTCTGGGAATTGCTTTTTAGTGGCCTCACGAATTTTCTCGGCTAAATGCGGTTGCATCATATTGCTACTGCGTTTTTCGAGTAGGGCATCTAAAGTAATCCCATCAATTACATCAAGCGGGTCGATAACATTGCCTTTGGACTTGGACATTTTTTGTCCGTCGCTATCACGCACTAAACCGTGCATATAGACTTCTTTAAAGGGCACTTCGCCATCCATAAATTTAAGCCCGAACATAATCATGCGCGCAACCCAAAAGAAGATTATATCGAAACCTGTCACGAGTACATTGGTGGGATACCATGTTTTAAGCTCTTGGGTTTGCTCTGGCCAACCTAGTGTTGAAAAAGGCCATAACGCAGATGAGAACCATGTGTCGAGCACGTCTTCATCTTGTCGTAGTGTTACCTCGCTGCCAAGATTATGCTTCTCGCGTACATCAGCTTCAGAGATTCCTACATAGATTTTATCGGATGCATCATCGTACCAAGCGGGGATTCTATGCCCCCACCAAAGCTGGCGTGAGATGCACCAGTCTTGAATATTGTTCATCCAGCTAAAGTACATATTTTTGTAATTATCTGGCACGAATTTAATACGGCCGCTTTCTACGGCTTCAATGGCTGGCTCTGCCAATGGAGCAACTTTTACATACCATTGTTCTGTCAGGTATGGTTCTACAATTACGCCAGTGCGTTCACTGCGGGGTGGTTTTAGCTTGTGTGGCTCAATCTTTACGAGTAGACCTTCGGCTTCTAGGTCTTTTAGAATTTGTTTACGGGCTTCAAAACGATCCATTCCGCGATAGGCTTCTGGCGCGTTTTCGTTCATTTCAGCTGATGGCGTAAATAAGTTGATAATTTCCATATCATGGCGCTGACCGACTTCCCAGTCGTTAAAATCATGTGCTGGAGTGATCTTCACACAACCTGTTCCAAATTCAGGGTCTACGTATTCATCCTCAAGTACAGGAATAGTACGATCCGTCATCGGCACATGCACTTCTTTGCCTAAAAATTGAGTATAGCGTTCATCGCCAGGGCTTACACAAAGCGCACCATCGGCTAAAATCGTTTCTGGTCGTGTAGTTGCAATCTCCATGAATCCACTGCCATCAACAAACGGGTATTTAACATGGTGCATAAAGCCGTCTTCTTCTTTTTCATTGAGCACTTCAATATCAGAGAGGGCAGTGTGTAGTACAGGATCCCAATTTACGAGGCGTTTTCCACGGTAGATTAAACCTTCGTTGTAGAGGTTTACAAAGACATCTTTGACAGAATCAGACAAGCCTTCATCCATCGTGAAACGTTCACGCGACCAATCTGGTGATGCTCCTAAACGACGCAGTTGTTTTACAATTTGTCCGCCTGATTCTGCCTTCCAATCCCATACACGTTCGACAAATTTTTCTCTGCCTAAGTCGTGTCGGGTTAAACCTTCTGCATCGAGTTGGCGCTCTACCACCATTTGCGTGGCGATACCTGCGTGGTCCATACCTGGTTGCCATAGAGTATTATCGCCTTTCATGCGGTGATAACGGATGAGCGCATCCATAATGGTATCTTGAAACGCGTGCCCCATGTGTAAAGTACCCGTGACATTGGGTGGTGGAATCATGATGCAATAAGGGTCTGCCTGTTCATCACCAGATGGGGTGAAATAGCCTTGATCTTCCCAGTTTTGATACCAGCGTTGTTCGATGTCTTTGGGTGTGTATGTCTTGTCCATGAGTCTATTCTGATTCGCGTTAATTAGCGCGCGAGTATAGCGTGAAAGGGGGCGGGTAGACTATAGGGGGCTAGTATTTATTAGGGATATTTTTGTAGCTTTTGAAAATATATAAACAATTAATAAATACTATTTTCTGTGAATGTGAATTTGATGAAATAGTTTGGATTTACCGTAGAAAAACGAATGAAAACATCAATAAAAGCCGAGCAGAAGTAAATAAGCTAGAGTTTCGTAACTTAACATCAAAATTGTATTTTTTTATGAAGCCACTGGCAAAGTACTCGATCGTAATCAAAGGCATTAGGGGGATGGGCTTATAAAATCATTGATTTAAGCTATCTGTAGTAGGTTTGGATTGCACGACCAATTTTTTCTAGTGTTTGTGTAAATATTTCATCATCTTCTTGCAATAAAGTCATTCTAAAACCTGTTACATCAGAGCTAAAACCAGTAAGCGGTACAACACAAACCCCTTCTGCACCCATAAGCTCATAAGCAAATTGAAAATCTTCGGGTGTTGAATCGTTTTCTAACTTATCTAAATACAAACGTACTTTTTTATTGACTGATTCGAGCGTATTACGGGGTAAATCATGTAGCTCAACAACAAGGTAAAAAACACCCTTGGGTTTGTTGACACGCACCTGAGGAATGTTTGCAAAAAATTCACAAGCTTCATCTGCACGGCGTTGGTACTTATCAGCACGAGCACGTAAATAGGGTTCAAACTCTGGATGTGCATAAAGATGAGGCAACACAATTTGTGGCAGTGTGGTTGAACAAACTTCAAGCATTTTAGTGAGTAAAACAATATCAATAAAGCCTTTGAAGTTGGCATCTTTGTCAGAATTATAAACCTCAATCCATCCGCAACGGGAACCGGGCCAAGGTACATCTTTACTGATACCTTTCATACTGATGCCAGGGGTGTCACCGATGATTTCGTGGAGTAAAGTTGTTTTTACGCCGTCAAATGTCATGTGATGATAGATCTCATCAAAGATCAAGAAGCAATCGTATTTTTTGGCGATGGCAACAATTTTTTCGAGCGTTTCACGTTTATAAACACTGCCTGTTGGGTTATTTGGATTAATGACAAGAATCGCGACAACGTGGTCATTAAACTTAACTTTATTTTCAATCTCATCTACGTTTGGTTCCCAATCGTTATTTGGGTCAAGCTCATAGGAGATAAACGAACAACCCGCGTGCATTGATTCTGCTGTGGCGTGCGAAGGGTAGGTAGGCGATGGTACGAGTACGCGCGCTTCCTTAGGCAAGTTTCCCATGATTTTATTAATGGCTTCGCCTAATCCGTTGAAGAATAAAATATCATCGACGGTGCATTTCTTTTTATCAGAGAAATGCTCAAGTACATATTCGCGTGCTTGAATCGCGCCTTTGGTTTCGGTGTAGGCAAAGCTTTGGTCCGTGATAACTTGTTTTTGTACGATATCTTGTAGCCATAAAGGGACTTTTTCGCCAGCTGCAACGGGGTCGCCAATATTTTCCCATACCATTGAAAAACCACCGAGCTTTTCAAGCTCTTTGCCGATAACTACAACTTCTCGAATCGGATAACTTAACAATGCGCTATCAGCGCGTAGTATGTTTTGTCGCACGTTTGTGTCTCGTTTTATTTACTTGCTTTGTAAGAATTTGATGGTAGCAGAATTTAGCCAATGATATGTTTTTTTCTAAGTTGAAATGAACAAGGAAATTTATTCCTTATTCGTGAAATAAGAAATAGTGTTTATCTATAAAAAAAACATAGGCTAGAGATAGAAATTGTCATTGATTTATATATGAAATCCCCCATGATCTTTGTATATAAATTCTCAGGATGAAAAAATGAAACGTGTATTTTTATTAATGGCCACAAACTTCGCTGTGGTGATTGTATTAGGCTTGGTTTGGAATATTTTGGATGCAAGCTTTGGCTTGACTGAAAAGATGATGGCGATGGGTATTCCCGCCGGCTTTGGTTTTATTGCACTTTTCTCTTTAGTAATCGGTTTTGGAGGTTCTTTTATTAGTTTATGGATGTCAAAAGGTGCAGCAAAACGTAGCATGGGTGTACAGGTGATTGAAAACCCAACAACAAAACAAGAGCGCTGGTTGTTTGATGTGGTTAAACGCCAAGCTGAGAAAGTTGGCATTGATATGCCTGAAGTGGGGATATTTCACGAACCATCACCTAACGCATTCGCAACAGGCGCACGTAAAAATGATGCATTGATTGCTGTAAGTACCGGTTTACTAGAACAAATGACGGCCGATGAAGTAGAGGCGGTACTAGGGCACGAAATGGCTCACGTTGCTAATGGTGATATGGTTACGCAAACCTTACTGCAAGGAATTATGAATACCTTTGTAATATTCTTCTCGCGTGTTATCGCGCATTTGGTAAATTCTGTTTTATCAGGTAATCGTCAAGGTGGAGGAAGTAGCTACGGCATGACGTACTTTGCGGTTTCTATGGTGGCTCAAATATTACTCGGCTTCTTGGCAAATATGATTGTTATGTGGTTCTCGCGCTACCGTGAATTTCATGCTGATAAGGGCGGTGCTGATCTTGCAGGTCGTGAAAAAATGATTTCTGCTTTGCAAGCATTACAGAGAGTTAATCAGCCACATGATCTTCCTGGTGAAATGGCTGCGTTTGGTATTTCAGGCGGCTTAGGTGATGGCATGAAGAAGTTATTTATGACGCATCCGCCGTTAGAAGAGCGCATTGCTGCATTGCAAAACAATAAATATTAACGACGAAACTTCTTGTGGATTCAACTAATAATAAAAATGATTCAGAATGGTCTACTTATGTAGACCATAGTTATGATGGTGAAAGTGATCATGATCAAGATTTATTTATCGAACGTGATGGTGTTTTATTTGCTGGCACGCATTTAATCCTCGATTGCTGGGGCGCAAAAAATCTTACCGACATCAAGCATATCGAAAAGGCACTACGCAAAGCTGTAGAGGTGACAGGTTCTACGCTTTTACACATTCATCTACATCATTTCACACCGAATGGTGGCATTTCTGGTGTGGCAGTTTTAGCCGAATCTCACATTAGCATTCACACATGGCCAGAACGCGATTATGCGGCTTTGGATATCTTTATGTGTGGTGAAACCAAACCTAAAAAAGCGATTGGCATTTTTGAAGAAGCTTTTGAAACTGAAAACATTGAAGTTATTGAACACCAACGCGGTGTTGTTGATGGTGTTGTAAAAAATACTGCAAAAACAGGATTGTAAGTATGAAAATACTCCGTGAAATGCAAAGTGAAGATATTGATAGCGTATTAAGTGTTATCGATTCACAAGATGAAGATGATGCGGAAGAAGCTGAGTCTGGTTATCGAGAAATAGGCGGTACCTTAGATCAATACGTGATTGAGCAAGATGGCAAAGTGATAGGTGTTACAGGTTTCTCAGCACAGCCAGGCTGTGATGATACCTATTGGCTATCATGGACTTACGTGCACGATGATTATGCAAACAAAGGACTGGGCAGAAAAATGCTTACTGAACTTATCGAATTGATAAAAGAAAAAGGCGGTCGAAAGCTTTTTGTAAAAGTCAGCGATTATGTGGACGACGAGGACGGATCAATATACGCGGCCGCATTACACCTGTATCAATCACTAGGCTTTAAGATAGAAATCACCCATAAAAATTATTATGATGAAGGTGAAGCTCAAATAATTTTGGGTTTACGTCTAAAAGATAAAACCGATGTAATCGCACCTGCAGAAGATTGCCCTGTAACCTTTAATTCAGTTTTTGAAATTACTGAAACTGAAGATGCCTACAGTTTTGGTTGGCATGACGAGGGAGAGCAAGCCTTTACAGAAGAAGATGTCAAAATTGGTCTTGATCAAGTGCGACAAGATGAAGGACGCGTGGTGTTTTTATCTTTTCCATCAACTTTTACAGGCATAAAAGACACTTTATTATCGGCAGGGTTTTCTAATTCTGGCATACTGGACGACTATTACGAAGATGGAGTGCATGAACAGCACTTCACTTACTACTTGAGACCTTTACACGAGAGTATGACGAATTAAAAATGCTTTAATTCTCACTATTGTTCTTAAAAACACGCTTAATAGCCCTGCTATTAAGCTCTTTTTTAAGAACAATAGAGAAAATCACGCTATTTTTACTCTCGCCATACTCTCGTGCAAAGGTCTCAACTTATAAAAAGGATTTAAGAATGAACATTAAAATATTATCGCTTACAACCGTTGTCGTTGGTGCCTTCGCACTCACAGCCTGTGATCAAAAAAAATCTGCAACAGCAGACCTTGATCGTATCTTAGGGGTAGCCTCTGACTCGATGGTTTCATTTGAAAGTAAAAACTCTTCAAATTTGGATGCACTCAATGAAGACAATGTAATGGATAAGTTCTCATCTAACTATGCATCTGACTTGAATGCAAGCGTACCGCCGATTCATTCTGGCCCAATTGGTGTTAAAACAGAACAAGATGGTTCTTTTGCAGGCTTTGATGATAAAAATAATAACGGTGTTAAAGATGCCGATGAAAAAGATTTATTTAAGTTAGAAGTAGACACAGAGAACAATCGTTTAGTGGCTTCAAATGAAGGCGAAGTACGCGAGTCTGGTTTTTCAGGCTCTGGATTGATCATGGGTATGTTGCTGGGTAATATGTTAAGCCGCCAGCGTGCTACAGGTGCTAACCCTGCGGCAAAACGTGCAACTCCTAAAAGGTCTGCATCAAAATCCAAGTCATTTGGTAATGCAAAATCACGAGTTGGGTCGGGTAGTCACTCATCTGGTAAGTAGTTTTTTAGTTTCGCGCCCATCGACTCCGCTCAGGGGACTGAATATGTATCAAAATTACTGTTCCAGCACCTGAGCGGAGTCGAAGGGCGCGAAAATGACATAAGAATATAATATCAGGTACTGATTCCATCAAATTTAAAAATCTGGTGGTTTTAATTGTGAAATACTTAGCCCACCCCCCCTGTTTTTCGCTGTTTTGTAGTAATAAGTAATATCATCCGATGCTCCAACCAGCATCGACACTTCCTTCGGAAGGTGTAACGATATGCTTTTTAACGCCTAGGGCGTACAAAACAGCGAAAAACAGGGGGGGTGGAGTATTAAAAACTCCAAATAGCGGACTCCCAACTTGGAAATCTACTCAAAACTTACCCATAAACAAACAGGAATACTGTTAATTTCAATTCTAGTCGTTGCCCTGTGTGGTATCGCTTATCAATTAATTATAAGTACTGTTTCAAGTTATCTACTGGGCAATAGTGTTTACCAGTTCTCAATGACTATCGGTTTTTTTATGTTTTCGATGGGGGTTGGTTCTTATCTCTCAAAGTTATTGAACGATAACTTGATTCAAAACTTTATTGCTATTGAAATTGCTATTGCTTTAGTGGGCGGTATTAGTAGTCTTTTATTATTGCTGGCTTTTCCGATGGTGCGAGCTTTATACGACACTGTTATGTTTAGCCTAATTTTTATTATAGGTGCTTTAGTGGGTATGGAAATCCCACTTTTAACAGGTATTTTATCGCATGAAAAACGCATTCGTGATTCTATTGCAGACGTGCTATCACTGGATTATTTGGGTGCGTTGATTGGCTCTGTGGCGTTTCCCTTAGTATTATTGCCCCAACTGGGTTTGATCCGTTCATCATTCGCGATTGGCTTAATCACGATTTTGACTGCGCTTACCAGTATTTATTTCTTTAGAAAGCATTTAAAACATCCAAAAATTCTTACCGCAATTAGTATAGCGGTATTGATACTACTAACAGCGTTTACCGTGTATGGCACGAGATTAAGTAGTTTTGCAGAAAAGCATTTGTATTTTGACCAAATTATTTATAAAAAACAGACGCAATATCAAAAAATAGTAGTGACTAAATCAAATATTACTAATGAACATCGATTGTACATTGATGGACATATTCAGTTTTCATCTCGTGATGAATATCGCTATCACGAATCACTTGTTCACCCGCTATTATCTGTGCCAGGTAAAAAAGAAAACGTACTGGTGTTAGGTGGTGGCGATGGTTTGGCGGTGCGAGAAATCCTTAAACACGATGATGTGAAACTGATTCATCTTGTGGATATTGACCCTGAAATGACTAAAATCGGTAAGCGCTTATACCTGCTATCAAAGCTTAATGATCATAGTCTTGATAATGAAAAACTGACTATTTATAACCAAGATGCTTTTACCTTTATCAACAAAGCAGGGATATTGTACGACCGCGTGATCATCGATATGCCAGACCCGCACAATGAGGCTATCAACAAACTCTACTCAAAAGAGTTTTACACCATGATACGCAAACGTATGTCGCCAAACGGTATACTTGTCACGCAAAGCTCCTCACCCTTTTTCACGCATAAAACCTTTTGGAGTATTGAGAAAACCTTGGATGCTGTGTTTGAAGATACCCTAAGTTATCATGTGACGATTCCATCGTTTGGAATATGGGGCTTCAACATGGCACGCATGAATACCGAGATTCCCACAAATTTTAAGTTTAATGTTAAAACTCAATTTATGGATGAGCCAACCATGCAGGCGGCGATGATTTTCGGCAAAGATACTCAAAAAGTTGAAGTACCAGTAAATACAATTATGGAGCCAAAACTGTATCAGCTGTATTTAGATGACTTGAAAATATGAACTTTCCCAATGGTTATTCTTCTAAGTATTTAATTGAAGTAAAAAATTGTAGATATGCCAAAACAATTTATTAAAATATTATTAAGTACATTTTTGGTGCTTGGCTCATTTGCCCTCATAACAACAGTTGCAACAGCAGAGAGTGTAAATCAATTACCACCCAGTGATGTTGAAAACTATTTGATGGGAAGGTTTAATCCTGCCAAACACAATGCCTTCGTTAAAGTACCCGCTAAATATGCCAATCGGAAAGGCTATTACCTAAGAAAATCAGCCTTCGAAGCATTTAAGAAAATGTACGAAGCAGCACGAAAAGATGGCGTTAAATTAATTATTCGCTCAGCAACACGAAATTTTGATTATCAAAAACGTATTTGGGAGCGAAAATGGCGCGCACAAAAGAAATCCCGCAGTGCTGTAAATAAAGCACGCAATATTCTAAAACTTAGCTCCATGCCAGGATCATCAAGGCATCATTGGGGGACAGAAGTAGACCTCAATGCTTTTAGAAACGATTGGTTTGATCACGATCAAGGTTTAAAGCTATTTCGTTGGATGAATAATAATGCAGCTAAATATGGTTTTCATCGTCCCTACACCAAAAAAGACAGTAAACGCCCAACGGGTTATAACGAAGAACGTTGGCATTGGTCGTACACGCCTTTATCAATCCCTATGTTACGTGATGCGGCAATGGTATTAAATGATTCAAAAATTAGGGGTTTTTTGGGCAGTGAAACAGCTTCACAAATAGGCGTGGTTAAAAATTATATTTTGGGTGTGGATGAAAGCTGTCGTTAGTTTTTTCAACTATTGAATTAGATCTACAACAAGAATTAAAATAAGATTATGTGTTCAATTTTGATCAAGTCATTTAAAATCAAAGCATGTATAAAGTACTCCAAAAAATCTTATTTTTACTTCCTCCCGAAGTAGCCCATCATTTTACTTTAAGCTCGCTTTCTACCTTAAATATAATTGGGCTTTTAAAACTTATTAAGCCTGTGTCTAAGGCTAATCAAGAAGTCGAAGTAATGGGGATTAAATTTCCTAACAGAATTGGCCTTGCTGCTGGCTTAGATAAAGATGGTGAACACATTCAAGCGCTATCAAACTTAGGTTTTGGTTTTGTAGAAATTGGCACTGTAACGCCACGCCCACAAGCGGGAAACCCTGCACCACGTTTATTTCGCCTGCCTAAAGCAAATGCCATTATCAATAGAATGGGGTTTAACAACAAAGGTATTGATCATTTAACCGATCAAGTGGCTAATGCGCGTAAGGCTGGCTTTGACGGTATTATTGGCATTAATATAGGTAAAAACTTTGATACTGCTGTTGAAAATGCCACCGAAGATTATTTGATTGGTTTACGCCATGCCTATCGCTATGCAGATTACATCACTATCAATATTTCATCACCCAACACACCGGGCTTGCGTACATTGCAATATGGTGAAGAGCTGGATAAATTATTATCAGCGATAAAAAAAGAGCAGTTAAAGTTAGTTAATTCACAAAAAAAATATGTACCTATAGCTGTAAAAGTTGCACCAGATTTAGAATCACTTGAAATTACTGGTATTGCAGAAGCATTGCTAGAAAATAATATCGATTGTTTAATTGCGACCAATACCACATTGTCACGTGATGCAGTCATTGGTATGAAACACGGCGCAGAAGCTGGTGGTTTAAGTGGCGAGCCAGTCCGAGAAATGTCTACTGAAGTCATTAAACAATTTCACGCAATTTTAAAAGATCAGATTCCAATCATAGGTGTAGGTGGTATTTCATCAGCACAACATGCACAAGATAAATTGGATGCTGGCGCAGAGTTAGTTCAGGTTTATTCTGGATTAATTTATGAAGGCCCAGCACTTGTTAAAAAATTGCTAAAAGTTAGCTAGAGCTTAACAAGGGCTTTGCCATAGCTTCGTTAAAAACGAAGTAAAAAATGTATATAATTGTCGCTAGATTTTAAGCTAAAATGCTTTAGTTAAGCTAACATCTCAACAAGTTTCAATTATCGATTTGTAGATATTTATTTTTTAGGAGATTCACCATATGTCATCAATAACAGGTTTTTCAAAAGACATGACACTCGCAGGTTACGACGATGAACTTGCAAACGCGATTCAAAACGAAGTTCAACGCCAAGAAGATCACATTGAGCTGATTGCTTCTGAAAACTACACCAGCCCACGTGTGATGGAAGCACAGGGTTCTGTGCTTACCAATAAATACGCTGAAGGCTATCCATCAAAGCGCTATTACGGTGGTTGTGAATACGTTGATGTTGCCGAGCAATTAGCGATTGATCGTGTTAAAGAATTATTTGGTGCAGATTACGCAAACGTACAGCCTCACTCTGGCTCATCGGCAAACTTAGCAGTTTACATGGCATTGGTTCAGCCAGGTGATACTATTTTAGGTATGGCGCTGGCAGATGGTGGTCACTTAACACACGGCTCTCATGTGAGTTTTTCTGGCAAGGTTTACAATGCTATTCAGTATGGCCTAAACAATAAAACAGGTGAAATTGATTACGACCAAGTTGAAGCTTTAGCGAAAGAACATAAGCCAAAAATGATCGTGGCAGGTTTCTCTGCTTATTCTCGTGTTGTTGATTGGCAACGTTTCCGTGATATTGCCGACAGTGTAGGTGCTTATTTGTTTGTTGATATGGCTCACGTTGCTGGTTTAATTGCAGCAGGTGTTTATCCTTCACCCGTAAATATTGCGGATGTAACAACGTCAACCACGCACAAAACTTTACGTGGACCTCGTGGTGGAATCATCCTTGCGAAATCAAACCCTGATCTTGAGAAAAAGCTGAACTCGATTGTTTTCCCTGGTACACAGGGTGGACCTTTGATGCACGTTATCGCGGCAAAAGCGGTTTCATTCAAAGAAGCGATGGAGCCAGAATATAAAGTTTACCAACAGCAAGTTGTAACCAATGCACAAGCAATGGCGAATGCGTTTATTGCGCGCGGTTACAATATTGTTTCTGGCGGAACAGATAATCACTTATTTCTCGTTGATCTAATCGACAAAGGTTTAACCGGTAAAGCGGCTGATGCGGCATTGGGCAAAGCACACATCACAGTAAACATGAATGCTGTTCCGAATGATCCACAATCTCCGTTTGTTACTAGTGGTTTGCGTATTGGCTCTCCTGCAATTACTACACGTGGCTTTAGTGAAACAGAAAGCACCGAACTAGCAAATTGGATTTGTGATGTATTGGGTGCGTTGGCGAAAGACCCTGAAGATACGTCTGTTATTGACGCTACACGCGCTAAGGTCTCTGAAATTTGTAAACGTCTTCCTGTTTACAAATAAATAAAGCATTTACTAGTCAATGTACTGCCCCTTCTGCGGACATAATGATACTAAAGTCGTTGATTCACGGCTCGCAGATGAGGGCGACAAAGTACGCCGTAGACGTGAATGTTTAAATGACAAATGTAGCGAGCGTTTTACAACCTTCGAGACAGCTGTTTTTAATATGCCACTGGTTAAAAAATCCCGTGGTGAAAAACAGCAATTTAATGAGCACAAACTCCGCGCAGGTCTAATGCGTGCAACACAAAAACGCCCCGTTGATGCAAAAGCTATCGACAGCGCTGTATTACAAATCCAAAAACGTATTTTAAATAGCGATAAAGCCGAAGTCACATCCAGCCAAATTGGTGAATACGTGATGGAAGAGTTACGCACCTTAGACGATGTTGCCTACATTCGTTTTGCCTCGGTTTACCGCGATTTTAATGATATTGGTGAGTTTATCGAAGCAATTGAAGGCTTGGAAAATAGCCCTAGCACCGAATCTCGAAAACGCCAATTTAAATTACCCGGTTCTGATTAATGTCTGGGGAAACACATCTCGAAGAAAGTGATATTACCTTTATGGCGCGGGCTATTCAGCTAGCCAAAAAAGGTCAATACACCACACATCCTAATCCGCGTGTCGGCTGCGTCATTGTTAAAGATGGGAAAATTATCGGCGAAGGCTATCACCAAAAAACAGGACAACCACACGCAGAAATTAATGCACTGCGTGATGTTAAAAATGGCGATACAAAAGGCGCAACCGCCTACGTAACCTTGGAGCCTTGCTCACACACAGGCAAAACCCCGCCTTGTGCTAATGCATTGTTAGAAGCGCAAATATCCCGCGTCATCATCGCCATGCAAGACCCAAATCCACAAGTTGCAGGGCAGGGGGTTCAACGACTTCTCGATGCTGGCATTACTGTTGAAGTAGGCATTCTAGAAGAACAAACACGCACACTGAATGGTGGATTTATCAAGCGGATGGAGCAAGGCTTGCCGTGGGTACGTATAAAACTTGCCATGAGTTTAGACGGCAGAACTGCGATGGCATCAGGTGAAAGCCAATGGATAACAGGCGCAGAAGCACGCCAAGATGTACAACGACTTCGCGCAAAGGCTGATTCCATTCTTACAGGCTCTGGAACAATACTCCATGATAACCCATCCTTGAATGTACGCATAAGCGCAAACGAATTAGGGATTTCAGGCGAAGTACAACAACCCCTGAAAGTCATTCTTGATAGTCAGTTAAAAACACCGTTAGATGCACGTTTATTGTCGTTGGAAAACACTACGCTGATATTCACACAAAGCCACGATGAAAAATTGAAAGATGCCTTTCATGCTATGGGTGCAGAAGTTATCCAAATTGAAAAGGGGAAGGGGCAAAAACAAGGCTTACCCCTCAAACAAATCTTACAACAGTTAGCAAAAAGAGAAATTAACGAGATTCATGTAGAAGCTGGTGCAACACTTTGCGGAGCATTGTTGCAAGAAAATCTGGCAGATGAAATTATTATCTATATGGCACCAACAATTATGGGATCAGATGCCCGTGGATTATTTAACCTGCCAGAACTTGATCAAATGAAGGATAAGATTGATTTGAAGATCAAAGATATTCGTGCCGTTGGGGGTGATTGGCGAATAACGATTATACCCGTTACCAAATAACACTTTTTTTGAGGTTTTAAAAGTTTAGAATTATAAAAAATAAGGAATCAAACATGAATGAAATTATTTGTCCCAATTGTAAAAAAGCGTTTAAAGTTGATGAAGCTGGCTTTGCAGATATATTAAAACAGGTTCGTGATCATCAATTTGAAGAAGAATTAACGAGTCGATTGGCACTTGCCGAAAAAGAAAAACAGAGTGCTGTAGAACTTGCCGAGGCAAATATTAAAAATTCCTTACAAGAAAGTCTATCAAAGAAGGATAATGAAATTGCTGAATTAAAAGCTAAAAGTGATGCAAAATTAGCGAAAGAATTAGCGCAGAAAGATATTGAAATTGCTCGAATGAATTCTAAAATTCAGCATGCAGAAACTAAGAAAAATCTTGAAGTAGCGGAAGCGATTCAAGATATTGAAAAAGAGCGTAATGATCTTGCTAATGACTTGAAAATAAAAGAAATAGAAAAAGAATCACTTGCGCATCAAATTAAAGAAGAATTTGCCAATAAACTCATAGTAAAAAATGAAATCATAAAATTGAAAGATGAGGAAATCGATCGTTTAAAAGATTTTAAGCAGAAACTTTCAACAAAAATGGTGGGTGAAACACTAGAACAACATTGTGAGGTCGAGTTTAACAAACTTCGAGCTACAGGTTTCCAGCACGCGCATTTTGAAAAAGATAATGATGCAAAAGGAGGCAGTAAAGGCGACTTTATTTATAAAGAAACAGATGAAGAAGGCAATGAAATCATTTCAATTATGTTTGAAATGAAAAATGAAAATGATGAAACGGCCACTAAAAAGAAGAATGAAGATTTTTTTGCAAAACTCGATAAGGATAGAAAAGATAAAGGCTGTGAATATGCAGTTTTAGTGTCTCTTTTAGAGTCGGATAATGAATTTTATAATACCGGTATCGTAGATGTTTCTCATCGATATGAAAAAATGTATGTCGTGCGACCCCAGTTCTTTATCACAATAATTACATTGCTTAGAAATGCAGCAATGAATTCTATGGAATACAAAGCAGAATTAAACTTAATGAGAAATCAAAATATAGATATAACAAAGTTTGAAGAAAAGGTTAATGCCTTTAAAGAAGGCTTTGCCTATAACTATGATTTAGCCAGTCGTAAATTTAACACAGCTATTGATGAAATTGATAAAACAATAAGCCACCTTCAAAAAACGAAAGAAGCTCTACTATCATCTGAAAATAACCTACGCTTAGCAAATAATAAGGCTGATGATTTAACGATTAAAAAGTTAACGCATGGTAATCCTACAATGAGAGCTAAATTTAATGAGACAAATGAGAAAACTAAATAATAATAT
>Ga0256840_1001677_pt1 | contig 20444 bp, 17 predicted proteins | sample 355202metaG_FD_185969 | JGI IMG/M metagenome (GOLD analysis project Ga0256840, IMG submission 185969) | Hydrothermal vent microbial communities from Mid Atlantic Ridge, Atlantic Ocean - 355-202 | ecosystem: Environmental > Aquatic > Marine > Hydrothermal vents | place: Atlantic Ocean: Mid...
TTCAAGTTTTGGCTAATGATGACAGCATGCAAGCAAGTGCTGCAACGCGCATAAAAATGATTCAGGCTTTAGCAAAAGCCAGTGGCTCACAAGGCATGGTGGGCGGGCAGGCAATTGACTTAGAATCCGTAGGAAAAAAACTCACGTTGCCTGAGCTAGAGAATATGCATATTCATAAAACCGGTGCGTTAATTCGTGTCGCTGTGCAATTAGCGACTTTATCTCAACCTGATTTAGACCCAGCTGTGGCCGCTAAATTAGATCATTACGCAAAATGTATCGGGCTTTCATTTCAAGTAAAAGATGATATTTTAGATGAAGAAAGTGATACCGCGACTTTAGGCAAGACGCAAGGTAAAGATCAAGATAACGATAAACCGACTTATCCCGCTTTATTAGGTTTAGAAGGTGCTAAAGAAAAGGCTCAGAACCTACATGAGCAAGCTTTAGAAAGTTTGGCTGATTTTGGCCCAGAAGCTGATTTATTGCGTGATCTTTCTTTGTATATTATTCAGCGCGACCATTAAACATTTGATCACTTCTCAATATCCACGAGTATTTCAGGCATTAAAATCATAATAGGCTGTGTAGATGAACGAAACGCAGCACATAAACCATGCTCAAATAGCAAGTAAGTTTCTGTGTCAACATACTTAACATCTCTGTAGGATAGATAGAATGAAGTGCCTGCTTTTTAGGCACGTCATCCTTCCTGCTAATAAGTCATAAAAAACGCCCCTCTGACATTTTTCTCATATAGGCTGTGCTGAGCTACGAAGCGCATCGTTTGATAAGTTGATGCGCTTCGTGCCTCAACATCCTACCTCTATTGATACCCCTAAAAATTGCTGTACTTACGCATTTATTGGCTTGACCTGTCGTTACCTATCTAAAATTTTCTCCGAGTATCATTCTTTCCATATTAAATAATCATCATTCATTACAAACGACATTTTTATATTAGAGAATGCGAGAAAAAACCGTGATGGAGTTGGCATAAATCAGGGGATATGACCTAGTAAGTACGGCATATCACCTGTTTTTTGAAAATAGCTGTTATCAGGGGGAGGTTGCTAATAGAGCAGAATGTACAGAGTGTATGGAAAATAAACAGACTGTAAAACAATTGTTTAAGTAAGGATTGATTATTTTTTAGCGTTAAAAAACAAACTTGGCACAAAACTCGCTCGCTGAAAATCAGGGAAACGGAGCGATAGCGAAGTGATGATTTTTAGTCCGCAGTAGGCGACAGGGAAATTCGCCAATCCGAAGTGCACTGCGATAGCAGTGCGCGAGGGAGGCTAGAATTTTATCCCGACAGCCGTCAAGCCATTTGAGGTAGCTTTAACGTAGCGGCTTTTGTGCGTTGTGAAGCGGACGCAGGGCGTACTGGGGCTTATCCAATTCGCTCCGTATGTGAATGAATATTTGGCGACAGGAGTCCCAAGTATTTCATGAGGTAGGATGGCGCGCCTATTATACTTTGTACTGACAAGTTGGTTCGATTTATGGAAGAAAGAAGCGGGATGCTGAAAATAGGAATAGTCGGACATGGGGGAAAGGCTTCCCCCCCGTTGTAGTAGGCTCTGACCAGCCAAAAGCAACGACTTCGTTAGTGTTCACTTAAAACATTAACTAACGAAAAAATGGGGAGAAACCCTTCGTGAAATATTATAACTATAAAGCCCGTCAAGCGGGTATGACTTTAATCGAATTGACCGTTGTTTTATTGGTCTTAATTGGTTTGGCGGGATTGATGATTCCTTATGTATCGGGGTTTGTTTCTAAAACGCATGATTCGACTGGTACTTGGAACGGTGCAGCTTTAGATAGCAATATGCAGCGTTTTTTAACTGAAAAAATGCGCTTTCCAAATCGTATGGAAACGCTGATTAATGGTGCTGCTGCAACAGGTGCTGCTCAACCTGATTGTAATGGTGCGGCAGTTGATACAGTGTTTTGTAAAATGATGGCTCCAGCTTTTTTTGCCACAACAACCGCTGATACGGGTACTGCAGGTACGACAACTATGGTTGCTAACTCATTAGCTGCGGCAGGTATTACTGAAGTTTTTTATAATGATCCAGATACTAGCAACGCTACTTTTGGCTCTATTATTCCTGGTGTTCCAACTACATTGAATGATGGTAATGCTCATGTACTAGCAACTGTTGCAACAGATGGTACGTCAGTTGAAAGTCATTTATCTAAAGCTTTTGAGCGTCCTCTAGATAACTTTGATTCAACATGTTATGACTATGTTACTTTTGGTATTGGTGATCAATCTGAGTTAATTGGTACAACGATGAATACTGCACCTGTGCATTTTGCATCGCAAGGTAATATGGGACCTGCATTAAAATACAATCGTTTTGTGGCTGTATTTGCGGTAGATAAAACTGGTGCTGCTGTCGCTGGTGTTGCTGGTGCTAACAAAGGCTGTGCTGCAGGTATGGAACCTGCTAAATTCATTGGTACTGCAATGGCAATGGGGGCAATGGCAGGTCATTTATGGGGTACTAGCCATAGCTTAGCGCATACTTGGGAACAAATTGCTGCTAACTAATAGCTAGTTTTGTCAAGCAAGTAGTCTATAGGGAACTTGCGTGACGGAGGGGGCAAAGTCCCCCTCTTATTAAGGAAATTGTAAAGAAAACTTGGAGATTAAGGCTTACGGATAAGCACTAAAGAAGCTCAGGACGAGCTTCTTTAACCCTAGCAGTACACTTTTGACTAAGAGTGTACTGCTAGGGTTTTTTTGTGGGGTGTAGGGTGGGTAGAGCATAGCGGTCGATAGGCTGCTGTGCGAAACCCACCAAAGGTGCACGGATTTGGTGGGTTTCACTGCATGGCTATCGCCATTACGTTCTACCCACCCTACGCGGTTATTGTTATTGCATTTTACCTACCCTACGGCGGTGTTTGTAAATGTTTTTTTAAGGATAGATTGTGTTGCAAAAATTTTCTTGGCCTTACCAATTATTAATGCTGGTTTTTATACTGGGCTTGTATGCGTTTATGCAGCAACCCGCGGCGGTGTTGGCGAGTTTAAAAACCAGCGTGGATGATAACAATGCCTCGCAATGGCAAAGTTTAACGGCAAAAGCTGAGTTACAGCCTTATGGCAAGGCATTGATGCAAGGTTTGTTAAAGATGAAATATCATTTTGATTGGCAGGCAGGGCACCGAGGAGATGCCATGACTAGCTATTATGCCGGCGAAGAGCAATTAGATACTTTGAGCCAGCAACTAGCTAGTCCTGTCGGTTTTCCTTATTTATTATGTGGCGAATTAATTGGTTTTGTCGAGCAAGCTCAGCAAAGTGCTGAGGGCTGTTGGCAACTGCAAGGAGAGATTGAATGGCTGTCGCCGATGCGGGTAAAAATAGCGTTCAATAACCCTGAAAATAACTGGCAATCCGCTTTGTTTTTGCAACGTCATGGTTTGTTTAACTGGGAGCTGACGGCGTTGGAATTACCGATTGAGAGGATATTACGCCATTACCATTTGCAATTAGAAGCAGGGTGATGTGGGTTGGATTGTGTTGTAGGATTGTAGGGTGGGTAGAGCGTAGCGGCCGATAGGCCGTTGCGCGAAACCCACCAAAAGGTGCACGGAAATGGTGGGTTTCGCAAAAAGCCGCTCTACCCACCCTACGCTTGTAAAACGCATCGTGTGGCTTAAAAAAATAAAATAATAATTATAAAAAATATGAAACTCCCCTTTGTGACTGCGCGTGTTGCGCATACTTTGCTCTACATTACCGAAGCCAAGACGTTTCGGGTTGATACCGATAAACGCGGGGTAATGCAAGGTGAAGTGCAGGTAATGGAGGTGCGTTGTGAGACGGTCAATAGCTTGCCGCAAGCTTTAGAGTTTATTATTGAAAATTCAGCACCCTTGGGTAAAAAAGTCTGGATACTCTATGCACGCTTAAGCAGTTATGTGTTGAGTTTACCCTCGGTACAAGTTTCTGGTGTGGAGCCGGAAATTTTAGAACAAGCCCTGCTGTTTGAATTTGAAAGTTTGTCGGGGCAGTCGGTTACACATAGTCATTTAGCGTACCAGTTTGTCTCGGAAGAAGATGAGATGAGTACTTACTGGATTAATGTTTTGGCAAAAGAGACTTTTACCAAAGTGTTAGAAACACTCAAACCCGCTGGTTGTACCTTAGCTGGCATCACCCACCCCGGTGGTTTGCCATTATTAGTGTCGGCAGAGGAAGCCCCCAGTTGGCTACGTATGGAAGCGTGGTCCAATACCTTTTTTTTGTTGCATAAAGACCCTGAATCCGGGTTTGGCATGCAAATTATCCACCCCGAACAAAATCAGCATTGGCAAGATGAAGTAGACCATTGGTTTATGGAAATGGGGGAAGTGGATAAGTCTGAGTCCATTATCAATAATAAAATTGAGTATTTGCCTGAGACGCAAGAAAATTATCATTTAACCTTAGATGGAGCTTTGGTTTTTTGGTTGGGGCTATGGGCGGATTATTTGATAAATACGTCCGAGCCTGCCGTTCCTTTATTAAATGTGCGCCGAAAAATAAATTATGATTTATTGTTTATGCTGGGCGGAGGCAGTTTGGCACTTGCCTTATGTGTGGGGCATTTTACGTGGAATTTGTATTTGCGTAATGATTATGAATATCGCACCACGCAGTTATCAAGTACGGAAAAAGATATTCAAGCGGCGCGTAAAGGCATTAATACCTCGCGTACCGAAGTGGATAAATTGAATCAGAAATTACAGTTATTACGCAAGAATGTAACCGTTATTCCTAAGGCAATTGTGGCATTACAACGCCGGCCAATGGCGTTATTGCAAGGCTTGGCCAAGCATACGCCGGAAGATTTAATTATTGAAAGTATTGCGGTAGATGGTAAGGCACAGATTGTGATTACCGGCGTGGCATTACAGGCACGGTTAATTAATCAGTTGGCCAGTCAGATTAAACCGGATTTTGCTTTATTGGGTTGGAAAGTCAATGCGCCGACCAAAACCGATTTATTGTCTTTTGAGGGCGGTGGGCCGTGGGAGTTTAGTTTGGTTTTGGTGGATCAGGGTTTGGCGGGGTTTGTGGAGTAAACGGTGTTATTTTGTAGGGTGGGTAGAGCATGGCGGCCGATAGGTCGTTATGCGAAACCCACCAAAGGATGCACGGAACTGGTGGGTTTCGCAAAAAGACGCTCTACCCACCCTACGATAATATTGCATTGTGAGATTTTACAATGTTTGTAAGCTTGTAGGGTGGGTAGAGCGCAGCGGCCGTCAGGCCGATGTGCGAAACCCACCAAGAGGTGCAGGGTACATGGATGTGTGCAATTAATTTTAGTGGCTATTTGAGTGATGACAGCAGAAGAAAAACGGGAACAGATATTAAAGCGTGCGTTGCCTGCATTATTTATTACCATCATCTATTTTATTTTTATCAGCGATATTATGGGGGAGCAGGCAGCTAAAGCACAGGAAGATTATAACAATATTATGCGCCGTGGTATTTCTCCGGCAGCTCTGCCGAGCGTTTATAAGCAACAGGAACAGATACGTAATCAGTTAGCGACTTTACGCACCGAACAAGCTCAATATTTAAACGATATTAAATCTATGGCCGGTTTTTTATCTGGCGCGGGGGATACCACTGATGCAGCGGCGCAATTGGCTAATATTTTAGCCGAACATCATTTGCGCGTTGCCAGGGAGTTGAGTGAGTCGTTTGCGTCTGCAAATTTACCACCGGCTTTAAGTGAGGTGAAAACTTTGTTGCAGGAGTCACTTAAAACGGGGGATGACATTACAGTACAGCATTTATGGTTGCACGGCCGTTTTAATGATATGTATCAGGCGTTGGCGGCCATGCACAGGCTTAAATTAGCGGCCATTCCCGTGCAGTTTAGTATGTCGGTGCCTGAAGAGGGTGAGCCTGGGATATTGGCATGGGAGCTGTTGTTGTGGATGTAGACATTAAGGCATATTTAGGTAAGACAGGAAAACTTTATGGCTAAAACCGGATTTTCTTTAGCAAGTTGGAAGAGTGAGACCAAGCAGGATAATCAACGCGAGAGTGAACGCGCGGAAGTTGTCGGCTGGGAGGCGACTTTATTTACCGGTGATACTATAGCGTTGAGTAGCCATGTGGCAGATAGCTCGGCAGGGGGCGTGGGTTTGCTGGTGGCGGGTGATGTTGCCATTGCAAAAGATATTGAGCTGATTTTAAGCATTAATACCGGTTATCGTAAATTTACGCGCAAAGCCATTGTGCGCTGGGTGGATGTGAGTGCCAGTGAGCTGCGCTTTGGTGTGCAATATATAGCGCATGTGAGTTTAACACCTGCCAGTCATCAATTGGATGTCGGGGCAATTCGTGTTGACCCAGCGTGTGCGATGCGTATTCCGGCAGGGATTGCCGTGCGCCGTAAGGTGTTGCCTTTTTTAGAAATGGATGGCGTGGTGCATGTGGCTTGTGCGGATATCAGGAATATTACCGTGCTTAATAGTGTGGGGCGTATGTTGAAAGCCCCTATTTGCACTTGGGAGGTAGAGGGTAAACCTTTAGAGAAAGTATTGAAGACGGTGTATGGTGCCGCGTCTAATCAGCCGGTGGCTTTGTCAAGTGCGGGGAAGGCTAAAAAAGAGGAAGAAGAGGCCGGCAATGAGGCGGTGGATATGGCAGAGGATTTGCTTTATGCCGCCTTTATTAGACAAGCTTCAGATATTCATGTGGACCCGCATGCTAAAGGGGCGCGGATTCGCTTTCGGGTCGATGGGCAATTGGAGGTTTTTAATGAGATTAAAACAGATATTTATGTGGAGTTGGCAAGTCGTTTAAAGGTGATTTCCGGGCTGGATATTGCCGAGAAACGCGCACCACAAGATGGACGTTTTACGCATCAATTTGCAGGGACGGGCATGCAGGTTGATATTCGTGCGGCAACCATTCCAACAAAGTATGGTGAGCGCATTACCATGCGTTTGCTAGGGGTGCAAAGTGATGAGTTGACCTTGGCAAAATTGGGTTTTGTTGAGCATCATCGGCAAATGATTGAGCAGTTTTTACGCCGTATTCAGGGGATGATGGTGTTAACGGGGCCGACGGGAAGCGGGAAGACCACAACCCTATATGTGGCCATGACTAAATTATTAAAAGAGCGTGCGGTTAATATCATGACGGTGGAAGACCCGATTGAGTATGAAATAGTAGGGGCGGCGCAGTGTGAAATTGATACCAACTCTGAAAAAGTGACTTTTAACTCTGCATTACGCAGTATTTTGCGGCATGACCCCGATGTGGTGATGGTGGGGGAGATTCGGGATAAAGAAACGGCTGAGATTGCGATTAAGGCGGCGTTGACAGGGCATATGGTATTAAGCACTTTGCATACCAATTCCGCGATTGCGACGATTACGCGGATGGTGGATATGGGCATTGCAGCTTATTTGGTGGCGGCGGCGTTGCGGGTGGTGATTGCGCAACGTTTATTGCGCCGATTATGTGCGTATTGCCGTATTGAGCGACCTCTAACCGTAATGGAAGCCAGTATTATTAATCGCGCCGATTTAGCGGGTACTTTGATTTATGAGCCTTCGGGTTGTGTGTATTGTGCCAATAAAGGTTTTAAAGGGCGAATTGGGTTGTATGAGTTGTTGGAATTACGCCCGGAATGGATTAAAGCGGTTTCGGAAGGAGCGCGTGAACCTGAGTTATTGGCGATGATGCAGGCGGCAGGGATTAATAGTTTGTTGGAGGATGCCGTGGGTAAAATGTTGGCGGGGGATACTTCGTATTCGGAGGTTATGCAGGTAGCCGCATCGTGGTAAAACAGTGTTTGGGTAATGTCGTTTTGTAGGGTGGGTAGAGCATGGCGGCCGCCAGGCCGTTATGTGAAACCCACCAGGGGTACACGGAAATGGTGGGTTTCGCAAAAAGCCCGCTCTACCTACCCTACGACAATATTGCATTGTGAGATTTTACAATGTTTGTAGGGTGGGTAGAGCCCAGCGGTCGATAGGCCGATGTGCGAAACCCACCGGGGGTGCAGGATGGTGGATATAAGAATTATAGTGTTGAGCTATCTATTTAGGATAAGTAAATGAGTCATTATCGGCGGTATCGCGTGCCAGGGGCTTGTTATTTTTTTACCGTAAATTTGCAAAATCGTCGGCAACGCTTGTTGATGGATTATATTGATGTGTTGCGCTCTGTAATGCGTAAGGTACAGCAACAACATCCCTTTTATATTGATGCGATGGTCGTATTGCCGGAGCATTTGCATTGCATCTGGACCTTGCCCGTTGATGATGCCGATTTTTCCTTGCGTTGGCGACAAATAAAGGCAAATTTTTCACGGCAATTGCCAAAGCATGAGCCGCTGACTGCCAGTCGGGCGCATAAGCAAGAGCGTGGCATTTGGCAGCGTCGCTTTTGGGAACATGTCATTCGAGATGAAACGGATTTTAGTCGGCATGTGGATTATATTTATTTTAACCCTGTGAAACATGGCTTGGTTGCGCGTGTTGTGGATTGGCCATTTTCAAGTTTTCATCGTGATGTGCAACGAGAGCTTTACCCGGCAACATGGGGCGCAAGTTATGTAGAGGTGTTGGATGAAATGGGAGAGTCTGGTTTGGATTTGATTGATTGCGTAGGCGGTGAGTAATTTATGACCCTGTTTAGTTATACTGCGCGTAATCGTAGTGGTGAGCAGGCTAGTGATGTGATTGATAGTGCTTCGCGTGATGCGGCCATTATGCAATTGCGTGGTGAAGGCTTGCTGGTTTTAAAAATTGATGCGGTTAAAAAGAATAAAGATGAAAAAACATTTAGTTTAAACCCTTTAGCGTATCGTTCGATTCGGTCGGTAGAAATTGAAAATGCCTTTCACCAAATTGCGGTGATGTTGCGCAGTGGGGTGAGTTTGTTGGATGCAGTGGAGCTAACCCGTAAGCATGCACGTATTGGGGCGCGTAAGGTATGGGCGCGTATTGCCGAGCGGATTCAGCAAGGGGGCGCGTTGACCGATGCTTTAAAAGAGCAGGGGATATTTTCTAATTTGACTATTCAGTTGGTGGCAGTCGGTGAGCAAACCGGGCATTTAGGCACCGTGATGGACCAAGCGGCGCAGGAGATGGCTTCTACGCGGCGATTAAAAAAGCAAATTACTTCGGCGTTGAAATATCCAGCGTTTACTTTGTTGTTTGCCATTGGTTTGGTGGTTTTTATGTTGACCAGCATTGTGCCGGAAATTAAAAAACTGTTGAAAATCATGGGTAAACCGATGCCGCCGATTACGCAAGCCTTGATTGATATATCTGATTGGTTTGTGGAGAACATTACTTTTATGGGCATCAGTGCCGTACTCGGCATTATTATTTTTGTCTTATTGTATAGCTGGCCGCCCTCGCGCTGGTGGTTGGATCGCTTTGCTTTGCGTATTCCTTTAATTGGTCATGTTTTGCGTTTGTCGGGGACGGTATTGTTTTGTCGGGCAATGGGCTTGTTGCTGAGTAGTGGTGTGTTGATTATTGATGCTTTAAAGACGATGGAGTTGCTACATAATAATAAATATATGGCAAGCCATATTGCCTTTGCACATAGCCGCGTATTGCAAGGCTCTTCTTTGGCCGACCCCTTGACCGAAAAATCACGTTATATGGAGTTGGTATTACAGATGGTGCGCGTGGGGGAAAATTCAGGAACCTTGGATGATATTTTGACGGAAATGACCGAATATCATGATGAGTTGTTGCAACAAGCGGTTGCTAAGTTAACGGGCATGATTGCCCCGATTATGACGGTGTTTGTAGGAGGATTAGTGGGATTTGTGTATGCGGCCTTTCTAGTGGCGATGTTTTCTGCTGCGGGTGGGAGTCCTTCATGAAGTATTTTTGTTGGTTTTTGTTGGTTTTTACCAGCGGTGTGTTGGCTACGGAGCAGAATAACCAGATTTATGACAAAGGCTCGCAGTCGAAAGTTGACAAGCTCAATAAAGCGGTGGAAATACTGCGTGATCCAACGGCAATGAATAGTAATTTTAGGCGTGCATTGAGCCGCTTGTCGAATCATGATGCAGTTGCTCCTGAACAACAAAGCGAGACAATTGAAGCGACTACGGAGCTGGGCTTGCCAGAGGTGGAGTTGGTGGGGAAGGTGTTTAGTGAAAATAGACCGGCCACTGTGATTTTAAAAGCCAAAGGTAAGATTTATCATTTTGAGGAAGGCGATAAAATTTCGCGGGTGATTAATCATGAGGTTGTCACGTTTCATGTGCAGGAAATAAGCCGGCATGCGGTACGTATTTTTATTACGCCTTTTAATAAAACATTAATTTTTAATTAAGCTATGTGGTCTTTTTTTAATTTTCGTTCGTTGTTGTGGGTTTTATGCTTGTGTTTGTCTTGTGCTGTGTCGGCAGGAAAAAGGGGCGGCAATATAATTTCTGAATTGGATTTCCAAGATATTACCGTAGGGGATGCCTTACGTATTTTAGCCAAGCAGTCCGATTTGAATTTTATTTCATCTAAAGATGCCGCTAAGGTTGAGATGACTTTGTTTTTGCGTGATATAAAGCCCATGGAGGTGCTAGATGCCATGGCTAAAACCTATAATCTTTGGTATCAGCAAGATAAAAAATCTAATGTGATTCGTATTTATACGGTCAAAGAGTTTCGTTTGGGAAAAGTGGATTATCGCAATGAGCGCACGGAGATATTTACCTTTAAACATCAACGCACTTCTTTAGATTTTGCCTATATGGTGCGGGATTTATTTGGCTATCAGCGCGTGGTATTGAGCCAAGGGGCAGATGAAAATGAAATTATTAACGATTTGAATGATCGCATGGAGCGTTTTGATATTATTGCGCGTAATACCTTTAATCAAAGTAGTGGCGGTGATAATAGTGGTTTTGGTTTGAATAATTCTGGCGGGGGTAATAATGGTCAGAATGGTAATAACCAAAACGGTAATAATCAAAATAGCAATAATCGTAATGGTAATAATCAAAATGGCAATATCAACCAAAATGGCGGTAATAGTCAAAATAACTTTGGTGGCAATAACCAAAACAATAGACAAGGAAGGCAGATGCGTCTTCAGCGTAATCAGGCACTCGATATTACCAATATGTTGCCTGAGGGTGAGTTAGGTGCGATGTTGTCGGGGTCGCATAATTTATCCGCCGGGGTGATGGATTTGCTGATTGAGCATATTTCACCGATTTATGTCACGCTGATACGCCGACAAAACCGGGTTTTGATACGGACGCGGGATAAAGATGCCATGAAGGATATTCAGGGTTTGTTTAAGCAGCTAGATATTGAAATGGCGACTTTATTGCTGGAAGTTAAGGTTTTGGAATTAGACTTAAATGATGGCTATGAGTCCAGTTTTGAGTTTAATTTTAAGTCAGGCAATGCGCAAGTGACCAAGGCCAATAATGAGAGCTTTCTTAACTCGGTGAGTGATGTAACGGATTTAGTACGCACTGGTTTGGGTGATCCGTCTATGGTGGCGGCCATTGTGAGTAAGAATTTTGATGCGCGTTTAAAGCTATTAGAAGATGAAGGTCGGGTAACGGCTTTGGCAACACCAATGTTGACGACAACTAACCAAGAAGTGAGCCGCATTTTTATTGGCGAAGAGCGACCCATTACGACCAGTATTAGTGTGGAATGTCCTAATTTGGCTTCAGTGACTTCAGGGACGGGGATTATTGGTGCGCCTGCCACGCAGAGCGTGTGTGTGCAAGATCCACAAACGGATATTCGTTCTATTGGTAAAACTTTATTATTAACACCGAATATCAATGCAAATGGAACGGTTGATATTCGTATTTTGGTAGAAGACTCTTCGGTGTGTACGGGGTGTGGTACGATTCCGGCGCAAAGTTCGGGCGGGGAAATCGTTAATTATAATGTCGATACGGTGAATACCCAGACTTTTTCGGGCAATATTATTGCCGAAAATACGCAAATGATTGCTGTTGGGGGCTTGATTAATGAGCGTTCGGTAGATGTAGAGAAAAAAGTGCCGATATTGGGCGATATTCCTTATTTAGGATTTTTCTTTTCTGATACGCAAAAAACGCGCAAACGTACGGAAATGGTGATTTTGATTCGCCCGTATGTGATGAACAATAATCAAGATACCCCGGATGTCAATCAATCTTGGTTGCAGGGCAATAGTATTCATCCGAGTGCTGATAAGTTAAATCATTTGGATATTTATAAAAATGCTGATCATTTAGAGAAAGGTTATGAGTTGCAGCCTGATTATAAGGTATACCGTGGTCAGGATCGTTTTGATGGTTTTCATGAAAAAGGTGTTGGTGCTATTGCACCTAAAGTGGTTGAGCCTGCAGAGGTGAGCAATAAGCAGAAAGCTTATACGCAATTAACCGAATATGCCGCTCAAGCTGTGCGTTTACCTGCTTCAGAACGCAAGATTGTTGCCGGTATTCAGGCGGTGTCGTTGGCGCGTCAGCGTGCTGATATTTTATATGATACACGGCTTACTGCGGTTTCTGCTGCGAGCTGGCGCAGGGGAGGGCTCTATGTCACTGCTATTGAAGTGCGTAATTTATCGAATGAAACCGTTGCTATTGATTATCGTCATATTAAAGGTAATTGGTTAGCTTCAAGCATTGAGCAGGAAAAAGTGGCTCCGAGAAAAGTATCGGGAGATACAACTTATTTATACTTGATTTCGAGTATGCCTTTTGAAGAGGCATTAGAGTATTAGGAGAGAAAAGGCCAGAATAAAGATATAACTTCTCATTATTTATAGGTATTTGAGGCATTTGCGTCAGTACATCCTACAACACTATCAGTCATTGAAAAATACAATGCCGGTGAATAATGAGACGTTACGGATAATTGGTTTAACTATATGTTTTTTCTTGTGTTCTCTGGAATTTATTGGTTCACGTTTATGCGGGTATCGTTGACCCGAAAATTATTTTTTATAGGCTTGATATGCGTTTAAGTACTTTATTTTTATTGATGTTTAACGGTCTAGTCTTTGCGGACGGTGTTGCACCTGCTATGAAAATGCATATCTTTGAACCCGTGCAAGTTAAAACGGTACCGCTTGAGTCGAACGTGCCTGCTAGGTCAGGTATGAAGATGCATGTGTTTCATGATGAACATGCACCAACAACGCAGCTTGTTATTGATAAACCCCCAGTCACTGTTAGCTCTGGTTTTGATGTGGATGTACAAATGGCCACTGGTTATCAGCATGACACGCTTAGTTGGGCTGTTGCTGCTCCATCAGGTGTGCCGGATACTTTAACCGAGACCGGATGGAAGCAAAACATGTGGGGATTAAATGGCGAGCTTTTAATAAGCAGCCCTTGGGATGTAGTATTCAAAGCGAGTGGTGGTTATGCATGGGCTTTTGATGGCTCTGGTACTGAAACAAGTTATTTGAGTGATGGACGTAGTGATGCTTTTTCTGCTGTTAATAGTCATGCTGATGGGAGCACAGCTTGGGAGGCATCGGTTGCTTTAGGCTATGCATTTAAATTTTTGTCGGCTGATCCCGTGGCTCAGTTCAGTGTGACACCATTAGCGGGTTATATGTGGCAAGAACAGTCTTTGGTTTTGCAAAATGGCGTGCAGAGTATTCCTGTCAGTAGCCCATTAAGTTCATCTTTGATTAATCATTATATTGCTAAGTGGGAAGGCCCGTGGGTAGGCTTTGATACTGATGTGTTGCTATTTGAGCGACATCAATTATTTTCTACCTTTTCTTATCACTGGGCAGATTACAGGGCAGAGGGGCGGTGGCAGCAAAATACGACGTTGCAACAGCCCAATAGCTTTAATCATTCGGCGAGTGCTAATGGCTATTTAGCCTCTATTGGTTATCGTTATATTGCCAGTGAGTTGTGGTCGGCTCATTTTGAATTTGATTATCAGAATTGGGATAGCGCTAAAGGTCAGGAAGATTTATACCTAAGCTCAGGCACAGTCATTCATTCTCAGTTAAATGGAGTCAAGCGTGAATCGTATGCTGTTAATTTGGGCGTACGCTTTGCTTTTTAGCTATATAACAAAACTGTATAAATGATTAATTTTTGATGGAACTATTATTTTTATTGATTGGGAGGTCGGTGTTATGAGTATTCAGTTGAACAGTGCTTTTAGTCTATTACTTAGTGCAATAGTGACGCTACATTCAGGCACACCGCTTGCTGAGTCACGTATAAGTAGTCATTTACAACAGTTGCAAAATGATTATGCGAGACACCAAGGAAATCAGGAGTTTAGCACACAGGATGCGACCTTAAATGTTATCAGCTCAACACATGTTATGTTGACGATTACCTCAACTAAGGAGCTGGTCGATAAGGCACGGATACAGCTCCAGAATTTGGGTATGACGCATATTGCTCAGTATAAACATTTAATTTCTGGAGTTTTGCAGATTGATCAATTAGATAAATTACAGGCTATTTCTAGTGTTCATTGGGCGAGTAGTCATAGAGCTATCTCTAGTGCTAGTGGTCTTGCATACAATGCTGGGGATGCAGCTATGTTTTCTGATGTGGTTAAAAAACAGCAAGGTGTTGATGGTACGGGTGTCAAGATAGGCGTGCTTTCTGATAGTTATAACTGTCTCAAAGGTGAAGCGCTGGATGTTCAATCGGGTGACTTACCCAGTGATGTGCGGGTAATTAAGGAATATTCATTTTGTGATGTGAACCCTGGCTCTGATGAAGGTCGTGCAATGATGCAGTTAATTTATGATATTGCTCCGGGGGCTAAGTTATTATTTTACACTGCGTTTGAAGGGCCTGTCAGTTTTGCTCAGGGTATTATCGAGCTGGCTAACCAAGGCGCAGATATTATTGTTGATGACGTTGGTTATTTAACTATGCCTATGGTTCAAGATGGACCAATTGCTCAGGCAGTGAATGAAGTTAACGATCGTGGAGTAACTTATTTTTCGGCAGCTGGAAATTCTTCTAGGCAGTCTTATCAGAATTTTTTTGTCGCAGGACAAGTACAAGAGGCGCGTTATACCGCACATGATTTTGGGTTGGTTGCGGGAGCTGCGTCAGACTTTTTCCAGAAAATTATTATACCTAAAGATACTAATATAAGGATTTCCTTGCAATGGGATGCCGCTTCTGAAATTGCTAATGGCTACGTTGGCGCAGATTCAGATTTAGATATGTTTTTATTAGATTCTGAAAAAAATAGAATTGTTGCAAAAAGTGAAGATAGTAATATCGGGCATGATCCGGTCGAGTTTCTTTCTTTTACGAGTGATCCTGATAGCGAAAATAATACTTATTATTTATTTTTACGGCACAGTGCTGGAAAAATCCCTATGGGTTTGAAATATGTTGTATATGCGCCAGGTCTAGGCAAAGTAGAGCGTACGACTAAACTTACTTTATCTAAAACCGCTGATGGCTATACATTTTTTCATCATAATAATGAAGTAATGACAGATGGAAGTGCTGTTATTGTCATTCCTGGGGTAGATACTCAGTTTCAAATGATCAATATTACTGAGTTGGAGCTGAAAATTGAAGAAGATGAGCAGCTAAAACCTTTTATAACTTTTAACGGTAAAATTTATCTTGATGACCAGGCTATTTGGTTTGTGCCTAATGGTGCTACACCGGTTGTTTTAAGAAATGGCGAGCTAGTGTTAGTGAATAGTGAAGAGGATCTTTTGACGACACATATTGCTAATTACAACACACATAGCGGCACTATTTTTGGGCATGCCAATGCAGAAGGTGCGATAGCGGTAGGTGCAATGTCATATCGTCAGGCCCCTTGGTTTAACGGGGACAGTTTTATTGAAAGCTTTTCATCGGCAGGCGGTACGCCTATTTTATTTAATGTGGCTGGTGATCGCTTAGCTGAACTTGAATTTCGCGCCAAGCCCGAAATTGTCGCTATTGATGATATAGATACTACTTTTTTTCCTTTTATTGCCGAGGAAACAGATACGGACTTAAATGGCTTGCCAAACTTTAAAGGAACTTCGGCTGCCGCACCCAATGCAGCGGCTATTGCAGCTTTATTATTGCAAAAGTACTCTTATCTAAAGCCCACACAAGTAAAGCAAGTCATGATGCATGGAACAATAGACTTAATTGATCCGGCCAATGTACAAAATGAAGTGCAATTAGCGACTAACCCTTGCGCCCAAGGTGTGCAATTTGATTGGGGTACAGGATGTGGCTTAATTCAGCTTGACTTGATGTTTGAAGCCGCGAATCACTTGTTTCTTACTGGCTTAGGTGATCTCAATAAGGATGGCTGTGTGAATAGTCGGGACAGCGCAATTTTAGTTGCCGTATTACGCTCAAGTACAGAAATGCAAAGACTCTATGACTTAACTGGTGATGGCAAGATTACTGATCGTGATTTTAATGCTTTGCTAGCGCTATATGATGGTGAATGCACTCAATAAATGCACTGGCTAACTTATTGGCCAGCTAAGATAGTGCTATTGAATAAGGAAAAACGTTGGCTTTTTAAGCTAAATAACAATATTTAATAAAATAAGATATGTATATGCATAATCCAAACCAACAAACTGGCTTTACTTTAGTTGAAATGCTTATGGTTATTTTAATTATTGCCGCGACGACAAAAATAGTTGCTGTTTCAATGGAAGACTTTGGTTTTGCTGCTCGCTATGAGCATACTATTAGTCGCTTGGACACAATCCGTCAGGCGATTATTGGTAATCCTAAACGTACAGTGAATGGACAGCCGGATATTTCTGGGTTTGTGGCGGATATGGGGCGGTTGCCAGATAATGTTAGGGAGTTATTTCAAAGTTTTGTTTGCATTAATACCTCAAGCAACGCCGTTTTGCCGGATACGCCAGCACAATGTATTGATGCTAATGAGGTTCCTACTTACTTAACAACCCCTTGCTCTGATAATACTCAAACAACTCAAGCAGCTTGTGAAGCCTTGAGTGCGCCAAATAATACATGGGTAGGCTTACAGTTAGATGTGGTTAATAACTCAGGACTCGCTTTTGGATGGAACGGTCCTTATTTATCCGTTTCAGATAACCCCAATAATACCGACACCTTTACCGATGGCTGGGGGAATGAGTCAGCGAATAATTATGGTTGGGTCACTTGTTTATGGGATGACGGTGATGATACAGCTGGCGGCGGCCTTGCCAATAACTTACCTAATGATACCGGTGCTGATGGGTTAGCGGATTGTTCTAATACTCAGGTTTACCCTAATTATACGATATATAGTTTAGGGAAAAATGGTACGGGAGATGTTAATGCTGATGGCGCGACAGCATGTGATAGTGGTAGTGTCAATGATTATGATGGTGATTGTAATAGCACTATTTTAGAGGAAGATTATACGGTTGATATTAGGAATGGAATCAATGTGTTAATTAGAAAAGAAAGTTCGAACTCTAATGGTAGTTGTAGTTTTCCAATCAGTTTATCTAGCTCTTTAATTACAGGCGATAAAGGACAGGCTTGTCGCAATGCGTCTGGAAGTGCAAGTTCAGCGTGTTATTTAAACCAAACGGCCTGTGTTGACCCGCAAATAGTAGGGACTTGGAATGCGGTAAATAATTACTGTGAGTTTACAAGTGCTTCTTGCAACCTTGCAGGTGAAACATGGGATCCAAACACGAAGACATGTCATATTTCTAAGGCTGTTTGTACTGGAAATGGTGGTGTCTGGACGGGTGCAGTACCACTTAACTTATCACCTGCGGTTTGCGTTTCTAAAGGAGGTTCATGGAGTAATGACACAGGCTTATGTACTTATGCAGCAGCGACAAATTGTACGGGAACAGGTGTAAATCAACTTTCTGGAGAGTGGGACTCGGTTTCAAAAACCTGTGATTTTAAATTTGGACCAGCTCCAAGTGATACGCCAACAAATTGGGCTATAAGCAATGGAGGTTCTTGGGGCTGCTCAATTTCACAACTAAGCTGTAATAAAAGCGGCGGCTCATGGAATCGTTGTGATTTTAATGCCAATACTTGTAATGGTATTACTGGTGGCTCATGGCGTTCTTCTTGTGAATTTACTGATTCAAACTGTAATCGTGCTGGAGGTAATTGGAATGCCTTGACTCGGCAATGTATTTTTTCTACAAGTACTGCATGTACTAATGCTGGTTTTACTTGGGGAGGTGGATCATGTAATGCACCAACTCAAGCACAATGTGAAAATGCGGGTATTGCTTGGAATTCTTATTGTGAGTTTGATACCTCTGCAAATTGTGGGGCAGTGGGAGGTGTTTGGAATGGCGCGACAACACCTAAGCTTTGTGGTTTTTCCTCTGCAAATTGTTTAACAGCAGGCGGTACACCAAGAAATGGACAGTGAAGTACCACGCAGGCCGAATTTAACGGCACTCCTTTTAATGCGCAAAGTTGTCGTCAAGCAAGTGGTGTTTGGTCTTATAGAAAGCAGTCTCTTTGTGCAAGGGTTTTCTATCGATCTACCAATTCAGTGATTATTACGACAGAAAGTGCAGCTCTTGATATAACTGAAAATGGTGATTTTGAAACACTAAGATTTACGGGTTTTTCTGACGGCGGCAGCCCTGTAAATAGGATAGCACTAGGAGATAATGCATTTGGAATCTATGAACATGATGGAGCCAATTGTACAAATAATTTGTATCCTTCTGATAGGACTAAGCCAATCGCTTTGCAGTTTGTTCCTTATGTCAACTTACCTGTTATCAATTGGTAGGTTATTTTTCTTTGTTGGACGAGCCATTGATTGTTCTGAGTGCTAAGGGTTAATTCGCCTTTTATTATCGTAAGCAAAAAGATTAGGGAGTAAAAATGCAAAGTATATTTGAAAAAGGTTTCACGTTAATTGAGCTCACGGTTGTGTTGCTTATTCTAGTCGCTTTAGCCGGTTTAGCTATTCCTTATGTCGGGGGGACGAACCGTATGGCTTTGTGCCAAGCGACGGATGCTAGTATGCAGGCGCTTAAATCAGCGATTATGGGAGGTGGGGCTAATTCGGGGTTTTATATGGATTTATTGGGGTATTTCCCTAAAGCCACTAAATCAACCACGGCAGATTTTAATTTACGTTATTTGTTCGAGCAATCAAGCTGGCCGGCATACAATCCTAAAACCGCTGTCGGTTGGCGCGGGCCATATCTAATGAGTGGCGGTGGAGTACCGACTGGCTTGGATAGTAGTTTTGCTAATATATATAATCCAGCGGATGTACTCACTCATGCTTTTAGTATGCATGTCAATATTTCTACTGATACTGGGTCTCATGTTATGGATGCGTGGGGTAGGCCGATTATTTTACAGGTACCTTATTCAACTATTGCGCCAGTAGGCTATAGTTTTGATAATGCCCGTTTAGTTTCAGCCGGGCCTGGAAATGGAATAGGTTCAGGAAATGCGGTCATTAATACGACGATTCATAATAACTTAAACGCAAGTGATCGAGGGGATGATCGTGTTTTATACTTAAAAAATCCAGACCCTAGTAATAATATCCCTTGTAGTGATAGTTAGTGTTAGGCTAAGGTAAACTTTCTCGATATGCTCTATTTTATTTTTCCCTTATTTTTTGTTTCACAATATGGTTTGGATATACTTTCACTCAATACTCCAAATTTATTTTGTATATGAAACGAGTTAAAGGAATCATTCAAGAAGTTGTTTATGATAAGGATATTGAATTTCAATTTTCAGCTTCTTTTGCGTATGAATATGAAGTGAGTGGCAAGATTTATTCTTCGCCTATAATCAGTATAGGAAGAGGAGAGCGATGTAGTAATAATTTAGTTAACCTTTCCAAATTACGTAACAAATATTCGGAAGGAAATGAAATCAAGGTTGTATATAATAGAAAAGACCCTGAGATGTCTGAGGTATTGGACGGTTTATTTTTCTTAAAGGCAGTTCTAGTGCCATTTATATTTATCACTCTTGTATACATTAGTTCTAGATTATTTGATATTTTATTTTTATGAAATAGTCGTAATCATCTTCTTCTTCATACGTATAAGCCTAACAATAGCTTACAGCCGACCGTAAAAAGCGTCACCTTTTTTGCTGAGACAAAAAAACTGCCACTTTTTACGTCGGCTGAAGCTGGCGTTAGGTTTTTAAGTCTTTAAATTCATTATTTTAACTGTCTTGTTTGTCGGTTCGGATATATGGGGGGGCTTTTTTGCAAATCTCCATTATTCTGTATGGGGTTGGTGGGTTTCGCTACGTACTTAAAATTAGGTACTTCGCGCTACCCACCTACGGAAATATCAGATTACTCTTCCCAAGCTCTGCCATCTCTAGCAAGTAGCGCAACTGAAGCAACCGGTCCCCAAGTTCCTGCTGGGTAGCCTTTTGTTTCTTCATTAGATTTTTCCCAAGCTTCTGAGATAGAGTCGATCCATGTCCACGCTTGTTCAATTTCTGCACGACTGATAAATA
>Ga0256840_1001678_pt1 | contig 20435 bp, 17 predicted proteins | sample 355202metaG_FD_185969 | JGI IMG/M metagenome (GOLD analysis project Ga0256840, IMG submission 185969) | Hydrothermal vent microbial communities from Mid Atlantic Ridge, Atlantic Ocean - 355-202 | ecosystem: Environmental > Aquatic > Marine > Hydrothermal vents | place: Atlantic Ocean: Mid...
AGAGAGCCTGCCGATGCAGGAGGAACTGCTGGAAACCGTGTTGTCCGAGCTGGATACGGCCCACCGAAACGGCCAGCGGCCCGACGGGGTGCAGGTGCCGCTCACTGGCCCGCCGCTGCTGGTGGCCGCGCGCTTGGTGCAAGAAGACCTGCTCATCATGGATATGGCTGCCGAGCCGCGCCTTGTGGCGGGGGTGCTGTGCTTTCCGGCGAGTTGGTCGCTTACCGAAAAATTCGGCGGCGGGCTTATGGATGTTCATGGCTATGTTGATGAATATACAGACGAAATGGCCGCTCGTGTGCGCCGGCTGTTTGAGGCCATCCGCCCCGAAGAGCCGCTGTGGCGGGCCAACTTTCTGCGCTATGCCGAGGCAGATCTGCACCAGCCTCGTCGTGTGGGGGAGAACAAACCCGCGCCCGAAACTGGCGGCTTTGTGCGGGTCGAGCGCCAAACCCTACGCAAGCTGCCGCGCACGGGGGCGGTGGTTTTTGCTATCCACACTTACGTTATCCGCTGGGATCAGCTAGACAGCGCCGAACAAGCAGCATTTATTGAGGCTAGTAGATGATCAAATACGGAAAAACCCTAACCATCCTCGCCTTTGCCTTCGGGGTGCTGGCGCTGATCGGCGGTTTTATGGGGGCGTATCATCCGCTGGGCGATAGCCTCGCCGTGCTGCGCCCCTATGCCCTCGGCGGACTGTTTTTTGCCATCTTCGGCTTTGCACTTTGGCGGCAGAAAAAGCTCGCTTATATCAGCCTCGCGCTGCTGGCCTATGGGGGCTATAGCCTGCGGGGCGTTCTGGTGCCAACGGCCCCCGTGGCAGGGTTTAGCCTGATGCAGCACAACAATCTGTTTAGCAATGACGCCAGCGGGCTGGTTGACTTTGCCCGCGAAAATGCGCCCGATATCATCACCTTGCAAGAGATCACCACCACAGCCGTGCCACAATTGGCGGCGCTGCGGCCTGAGTATCCCTACCAAGTGATCTGTCCGTTTAGCGGCTTTGGCGGGGTGGCGATCCTGTCCAAATTTCGCTTTGTCGGTGCGCAGGGCGAGGGCTGTGTCGAGGGGCTGGGCATGGTTTCGGCCCGAGTGGCCATTCCGGCGGGGGAGGTGACCGTGGTGTCGCTGCACCTGCGCTGGCCGTGGCCCTATAAGCAGGCGGCGCAAGTCGCAAAGATGCTGCCGGTTTTGCAGGCACTCAAAGGGCCGGTATTTGTGGGCGGAGATTTCAACATGGTGGCGTGGAGCCATACGGTCGCCCAAATCGAGGCCGCCACCCAAACCAAGGCGCTTGGCGGGCTGCGTTTTACCAAGTCGGTTTTCAATGAGCTGGGGCAATTGCCGATAGACCATGTGCTCGGCCCCGCCAACTGGCCCGCCTCTGCCCGCCGTGGCCCGCGCCTCGGCTCTGATCATAACGCGGTGGTCGCGCGGTTCGCGCTCAACTAGCGCGCGTTGACAGGGGGATGTAGGGCTGGCACATAAAGGGGAAACAATGGGTGAAGCAGGTGAGTTTTAGCACAGACAATAAACACGGTCTACCCATCTGGGGGTTGCATGTGCTGGTGTTGGGCGTGGTCGCCCTGATCAGCTTTCGGCTGTTTGCGTCGCAATTTCCGCTGCGCATTGATCTGCCCAACCATTTGGCCCGCCACGCCATTCAGTGCGGCGGGGCGCTGGGAGAAAACTATGCTGCCTATTACAGTTTCAGCTTGCGCGCCTTGCCCAACCTCGCTGCGGATATGGTTTATAGCTTTGATTTCGCCTGCAATGATATTTTTCTAACCAATCGGCTGATCACCCAAGTCTCTATTCTGAACTTCATCGCGTCGGTTTACCTGTTGCATTTCGCCATTTGGCGCAAGGTCTCGCTCTGGCCGGTGGCCGCCACGCTGCTGGTTTATAATACGCCATTTTCCTACGGGTTCGAGAATTACCTCTTTAGCGTGCCTTTCACCTTTCACCTGTTTGCGCTCTGGGTGCTGCTGTCAGAAAAGCCGGTGCTCTGGCGGCTCGGCCTCACGGTGCCTTTGGCCTTCGGGTTGTATTTTTTGCATATATTTGCCTTCGGATTTTTCCTTGTTCTGGTGGCTGGCTGGGAGCTGGGCCGCCAGTGGAACGCCGCCGACTTTAGCTGGTCGGGCTTTGCCGCGCGGCTGCTGGGAGGGCTGCTGCTCGTGGTCCCGGCGGGGCTGCATTTTACCCTGTTTCGGCTGATTGCCGTGCGGGTTGATGCGCCCTCGGCCTTTGGCTGGGTCGCGCGGGTTGATGCCATGGCCTCAATAACCATGCCCGGCGGGCAAGGCGCGATGGATACACGGGGCTTACTCCCCATGGCGGTGCTGCTGTTTATCGGCATCGTGTTGCTCTGGGGCTTTCGCACGGGGCGGCTGCGGGTGGATGGCCGCATGAAGTTTGCCCTACTGCTCGGATTTTTGGCGGCCCTGCTGGCCCCGATGACGTATGAGGGCGTGGCCTTTATGCATGTGCGCTACCCGTTTATGGTGCTGGCGGCCTTGATCGCGGCGAGCCGCTGGCAGCTATCGAGCAAGGTGCAAGCGGCGCTGGTGGTGGCGGTGCTGGCGATTTTCGCCCTACGCACCGAGTTGTTGCGGGAAGAATGGCTGGCGGGCGATGCACAGGTGCGCGAAATGATCGCCGCCACCGAGGCGCTGCCCGCTGGCAGCGGCATTTTCCTGTTGCGAGACGGGCTTACGGGGCAGATTGTGCGCCATTCCCACACGCTGGCCTATGCCGGCATATTTAACGACCTGTTTGTGCCGACCTTGTTTTATGGCACCAACCCGCTTTCCCTCACAGCCGATAATCCGATTCTGTTTGGCCAGCAATATTTCCCGCGTTCGGTGGCGCAGGTCTTTGCCTATATGCGGGGCGAGCGCCAGGAAACCGGCCGGGATGATCCGGAAACGCGGTGTCGGCAATTGGCGAATCTGCCGTATTTTCTGGTGCTGGGAGACGGGCCTTTGCTGGCCGCACCTTTGCCTGACGGGGTGGAAATGCTGCACCAAGGCTCCTATTTTAGCCTCCTGAAATCCGACACAAGCCGCTGGCAGGCCGGCTGCCCTTAGCCTTTGCGGGCGACCTTCAAACGGGCGTTGAGCTTGGCCAAGCCCGTAACCGCACCCAGAGGCAAGAGGCGGACCAATAGCAAGCGCAGCCGCCATGAAAGCGGTGCGGGAAATGCTACGGGGCCGGTGGCGGTGACTTCGGTGGCGGCGATCTCGGGGGGCAGGCTGGCCACCTGATCCTGATGCACGAATAGCAGCGTGTTATAACGATACCATGGCCGCACCTCGCGCTCGCCTTTCACATGGGGGCGGATGCAATCAAAGCCCTTATAGCCATGGCGAGCAAAGAGATCTCGCCAATAGGCCTGCGGGCGCTCGTTCACATGGTGCTCGCCGCCTTGCCCCGGTACGGCGGCGGAAAACAGCACATGCTGGCTATGGGCGGTGAGCGATTGCACAAAGCCCTCGGCCGCGGCGGGGGGGAGGTGCTCGGCCACTTCCAGAGATTGCACAAGGTCAAACTCACGGCCCAAGGCAAAGGGGGCCGACAGATCATGGGGGTGGAAGTTTTCCGGCGGGAAATGCAGCGCGGCGCGGTCCACGAAGTCTCCGTCTACGCCGTGCAGCTCCGGCACGCCTTGTTGGCGCCAATGGCGCAGCCACGCCCCGCGCCCGCAGCCCACATCGAGCACAGATTTCGGGGCCAGCCAACCCATGCTTTTGCTCAGCACTATTTCGGCGGACCGGCATGATTCCGCGTCTATATAGTCAAAAAATGTATCAGTGTAGATATGGTCCACAGTCTCAATCCTCAGATTTTGTTTTTTCGTATACCCACAGGCTTAAAATGGCAAAGTTAAACAGCGGGAGGGTCACCACCACTACGGCGGCGGCCAGCGCGTCATTCCAGCCTAGGCGGGGGCCGATATATCCGGTGATAACCGCCGCAATGCCCATGCCCGCGGTCACCATAGTGGCAAAGCGCAGCATATGGCGGCGGTTATTGGCGGGTTGCCGGAAGGTCCAGATGGTTTGCAGCAGATATTGCACCGTGACCGATATAATAAAGGCCAGCGTCGAGGCCGCCATGCGCGGCAGAGCGAGCTGGCGCAGGCTCAGAAATAGCAGCCAATAAATGCCGGCCACACTGGCACCGACAATGGCAAAGCGCAGCAGCCGCATTTGGGGCGTGTTACGGTTCATCCGCGCTGGTATCCTTTTCCACCAGATAAAGCGGGCGGTTTTTTACCTCGATATAAATGCGCCCGATATATTCGCCCATAATCCCGAGGGTCAGCAGCTGGATTCCGGCAAAAAAGCTGGTGGCCAGCAGCACACTGGCCCAGCCCGGCACGGCGCTGAAAAACAGCCACGAGACCAGCACATAAACCCCAAGCCCCGCCGCGATGAGCAGCGAGAGCACCGCTAATGTTGTGGCAAAGCGCAAGGGCAGGGTGGAAAAGCTGGCCAGCCCGTCGGCGGCAAAGCGGATCATGGCGCGTAGGGGGTATTTGGTGGTGCCGGCGGCGCGGGGCTCGCGGGCGTATTCCAGCCCGATCTGGCGGTGGCCGAGCCACGCAAACATGCCTCGCACATAGCGGCCTTGCTCGGGCATTTGAAGGAACTTATCCAGCACCTTGCGGTTCACCAGTCGAAAATCTCCGGTGTCGACCGGAATATCCACATCTGACATGCGCCGCAAAAGCCGATAATACAGCCGCGCCGAGGCCTTTTTGAACCAGCCCTCGCCCGCGCGGTGGCAGCGGCGGCCATAGACGATATCATAGCCCTGATCCATCATCGCCAGCATGTCGGGCAGCAGCTCGGGGGGGTCTTGCAGGTCTGCGTCCAGCATCAATACCCGCGCGCCTTGGGCGCGGGCCAGCCCCGCTGTAAGCGCTTTTTGGTGGCCATGATTACGGGCCAGTTTCAGCCCGACAATCGCCGTGCCGCTAGCGGCTTTCGCGGCGGTCTCTATTTGCGCCCACGTGCTATCGGTGGAACCGTCATCCACAAAGATTACCTCGCAGTTTTGCCCGATCGTGGCGGCAACCGCGCTCACGCGGGCCAGCAGTTGCTCGAAAACTTCGGCTTCGTTGTAGCAGGGAATGACGATCGAAATATCCAAGAGTGGCTCCAAAATAAGTGGGGGCAGAGTGGCGCTACGCGGCGAATTTGTCCAGAAGTTTTACGAGGGGTGTGGGGGGCCTATTTGCCTGCTATAGAGTCTAGAAATTGAAACGGCATTTGCAACGCGGGCTTGCGGCCATAAAAAAACCCGCAGCCAAGGCCGCGGGTTTTTATTTAGCATATGCGGGGTTTACTCGCCCACAACCTTGATGCGGCCTTCAACGGTGTTGTGCACGCCGCCTTGTTCGATAACGTAGTTGATCACGTCATTTGCCATCAGGTTGCCGTTGCCGGTGTCGATGATCATGCGGCCACCGCCGAGCATGCCGTAGCCATCACCACCGCCCATGGCGTAGTTGTTGGTCGCAAAGGTGTAGGTGGCGTTCAGGTCCACTTCGCTATCGCCGATCATCAGCTTGGCAATGCGCGAGCCAGCCGGTGCGGTTGGGTCATACACAATGCTCATGCCCGAGATCTGCGGGAAGCGGCCGGAGCCGTCCTCGACCTTGCTGACGCCGTTTTCCATGGCTGCCAAAATTTGCGCGCCGGTGATTTCGGTCATCACGGTCACATTGCCAAAGGGCAGCTCTGTGAGGATGTCACGGCGGGTCAGCATGGTGCCGGCTTCATACTCACGGTCGGCACGAATGCCGCCGCCATTGGCCATAGCCACATCAGCGCCCGTTGCGGCGCGCATGGCGTCGGCTACGAGGTTGCCGATGGCTGTTTCTTGCCCACGCACCGAGTTCCGGCGGGAGTCAAGCGGGCCAGTGGTGGCACCAATTTCAACATTCAAGCTTTCGTCAAGCTGAGTGGCGAACTCGTCAACCATGGCTTGTGTGTCCGGGTCCGGTGTTACATTCGCTGTGTCGATAAAGCGGAAGTTCGGGGTCCAGCTAATGTGGCGCTTGCCGCGCTTTTCGCCGATGGTGACTTCAAGGTCGATGGGCGACAGGAAGCGGCCATCAATCGAGGTTTCCACATAAGCGGTGCGGCCATCATAAGAGGTTGCATAAGAGTGGTCATCGCCCGAGATGATCACGTCAAACGCGCCGGAGCGGATGAGCAGGCGGTCATTCGACATATCGGTTTGGACCACGCCAATCACTAGATCGGCACCTTCGTCACGCGCGGCATTGGCAGCGGCAACACCCATTTCTACGGTGCCCCCGAACACCAGATCACCCGAAGAGGTTACGCCCGGGGTGGTGTCTTGTGCGATTGGCACCAGCGCAACTTTTACGCCTTCAAACTCTTTCATCATGGTGCCGGTCATGCCCACAACGGTGGAGCCGTCGGCATTGGTCACGTTGACAGCAGCCCAAGGATAAGCGGACACGGCCATTTTCTCGATGAAGTTGTTTACGCCGAAATCAAACTCGTGGTTTCCTGGCACCGCAATGTCAAACGGCACCTGATTCGTGAGGTCGATCATGTTTTGGCCGTGGTCAAAGCCCGACAAAATGGAGGGCGAAAGCATGTCGCCATCAAACACATAAAGGAAGTTCGGGTTGGCTTCGCGCTCGGCAATGGCCACCGCATTAAGCCGTGCTACACCGCCTTGGCCGTCTTTATCGGCGAAGTTGTAAATGTCGCCAACGCCAAGAATGGTAATATTTACGGTTTGCGCCATTGCCGAAGCTGCCAGCACTGTGCTCAGCGCCGTGGCCCCAAGGGCCATTTTAAGGGCGCGTTTCGAGAGTTTCATAGGGTGTCCTTCCTGTGGATTACTTTTAGCCAAGCCCGTTTGACTGGGCGACCGCAGCAGTTTGCGCGATTTCTGTGTCAAACTCAAGACAGTTTAATGGTATCTCCATGACGCAACTTTGAGCCTATTCGCCCGCAAATTGCGCTTCCAGCTCATCGCGCCGCTCGTCGGTGATTTTGGCAAACATCACCTCGGGTGTGGTGAAAGCATGGCCAGCGGGCAGGGCGGTGAGGGCGGCGTCTAGGTCTGTTGGCCAAGCGGCCCCCTCGGCCTTCATCGCCGCCAAAATGGTTTTGGAAGCCTCGGGGATGTAAGGGCCGGAAAGCACCCCGTAAAGCCGGATCAGGTTTAGCGCAAAGCGCACAATTGCGGCGGCCTCGTCAGGGCTTTCCTTGAACTTGGTCCAAGGGGCTGCGGCTTGCAGATACTCATTGCCCGCCGCCCAAATGGCCCGCAGGTCCGCCGCCGCTTTGCGCAGTTCTACCGCTTCCATATTGGCCTCGTATACCTTCAGGCGCTTGGCGATTTCTGACATCACAGCGGCCTCGGCCTCGCCATAGCTGCCGCCCGCCGGCACCGCCTCGCCATATTTCCCACGGCAAAACTTGGTCACGCGGCTTACAAAATTGCCCAGCACATCGGCGAGGTCTTTGTTAATGCCGCCCTGAAAGCTCTCCCATGTAAAGTTGCTGTCACTGCTTTCCGGCGCGTTGCTCAGCAGCCACCAGCGCCAGTAATCGCTTGGGAATATCTCCAGCGCTTGGTTCATAAATATCCCGCGCCCCGCCGAGGTCGAAAACTTGCCGCCCTCATAGGTGAGCCAGTTGTAAGATTTGATAAAATCCACCAGTTTCCACGGCTCGTTGCTGCCCATCATGGTGGCAGGAAAGCTAAGGGTATGAAACGGCACGTTATCCTTGCCCATGAATTGCACGTAGCGCACATCATCGGCACCCTTGTCGGTGCGCCACCAGCGCTCCCACGCGGCATTATCCTGCCCCGTGGCATCGGCCCATTCCGCTGTAGCCCCGATATACTCGATCGGGGCATCAAACCACACATAAAAGACCTTGCCTTCCATGCCCGACCACGGCGCGCCTTCAAACTGCACTGGCACGCCCCAATCAAGGTCCCGCGTGATGCCACGGTCCCGCAGCCCGTCGCCATCATGCAGCCACTTTTTGGCAATCGAGGTGGTGAGAATCGGCCAGCCTTCTTGGCTATCAATCCACTTGTCCAATGTCTCGCGCATCACCGATTGCTTCAGATAAAGATGCTTGGTTTCCCGCACCTCAAGGTCGGTGCTGCCCGAAATCGCGGAGCGCGGATTGATCAGGTCCGTCGGGTTGAGCTGCTTGGTGCAATTCTCGCACTGGTCGCCACGGGCTTTGTCATCACCGCAATTCGGGCAGGTGCCCTCAATGTAGCGGTCGGGCAGGTAGCGCTTGTCAGCGTGGGAATAGACCTGCTTTTCACTGACCTCCTCGATCAGCCCCGCGCGACCCAAGGCGGCGGCGAGGTGCTGGGTTATTTCGCGGTTGCGCCCCGAGCTGGAGCGCCCGAAATAGTCGAATGAAAGGCCAAATCCCTCGGCAATGTCCTTTTGCACCACATGCATATCGGCGCAAAAATCAGCCACCGGCACGCCCGCTTTCGCCGCCGCCAGCTCTGCCGGAGTCCCGTGCTCGTCGGTGGCGCAAATAAACATCACCTCATGGCCCTTGGCCCGCATATAGCGCGCATAAGCATCAGACGGCAGTTGCGAGCCAACGAGGTTTCCCAAATGCTTGATGCCGTTAATATAGGGCAGGGCGGAGGTGATAAGAATACGAGCCATTGTGGTGCCTTTTGTTACGTTGCGACGGGTTTACCGCAGCCCTGCACAAACCTCTAGTGAAATCCGCTAAGCCTCCACCCGCGTTTTTATAACGGCCAACACGCTGCTCTGAAAATCGTTCAAAAACAAATCCCCCCACAGGCTTAGATAACCATTAAACGGCGAGCGCAGCCGATAGCGGGTTTCCAGCACCAAATGCGTGCGGCCATCGGGCAGGGTGCTTAGCGCGTAAAACCCCGTCGCTACCCAAAGCATATCACTTTCCGGCGAGATATGCGGGTCAAACGCCTGCAGGCTTTCAGGGTTGTTAAACGAAAACCGCCATGCCAGCCGCTGGTTTTCCACCCGCTCGGTAATGAGCTCCTGAAAACGCACGCCCTTTGTCCAGCGTAAATCCCGCAAATCACCCTCCACTTCGGCGCTCATAGGCTGCGGCGCGCCAAGCACCATATGCGAAAACGTCCAGACGCGCTCACTGGGCTGAATTTCAGGAATTGCAACGGTGTGCGCCCAGACCTCGGCAATGGGCGCTTCAAGCGTAATTTCTGAGCGCACGACCTCCCAGCGCTCGGGGTAGGCGATATATGGCTCTGCAACCAAAGCCAAAACCGGCAACACCAAAGCCGAGGTCTTTAGGCTTACGTCATTGCCTTTTCGGGTTAAAAACTGGCGCGAACCAAAAATCCCGATCAGTAATAGAGGCACCACAATTGGTGCACCGATAATGAGGCAAATGGCAGTTTCAAATCCGATCAAGACCATGGTGAGAGAAACAAAAATAGTGAGCAAAATTGCCAATAGCCATATCAAATACCACTTTGTCTTAACGCTTGGGTCAAACACCGCTATGGGCCATAGCCCCAATACAAAAAGGTGAAATAAAAAACGAAATCAGGTAACCTTGCTCAAAGAGTATAGGCTGCAAAACAAAGCCAAGGCCATATATCAAAAACCCGTAAACCAGCAAGCCCAAGACCCGCGTTTTCCGGTGCTTCATGTCTTTTGAAATCATTGGTTTCCCTGTCCAGTTTTGGAATTGTTCATCTGGTTATGGCTTGGATCTACTGTAAAAGGGTCAGTTTCATATCGAACATTACTTAAATAAAGCCCCTGCGGCGGGCAAACCGGCCCACAGGCGGCGCGGCTTTTGGCCTCTAGCGCCGTCTTCACTTTCTCTGGTTTCCAACTCCCAGCACCAACCCTCTCAAGCGTTCCCACAAAGCTGCGCACCTGATTGTGCAAAAAGCTCCGCGCTCGAATGTGAAACCGCGTTTCCACCCCGCCACGGTAGGGAAGCTGCTCGATGGACAGCTCGTCCAGCGTTTTAACAGGGCTTTGCGCTTGGCACACAGTCGAGCGGAAGGTGGTGAAATCATGCTTTCCAATCAAATGCTTAGCGCCCGATCGCATCGCTTCAAGGTCCAGCTTATGCTTAACCTGCCACATGGTTCCTTTATCAAAGGTCATCGGCGCACGGCGGCTGAGCACTCGAAACGTATAGCGCCGCTCCACCGCCGAAAATCGCGCATGAAAGTCCTCATCGGCCAGCGCGCAGTCCACAATCGCAACACCGCTATTGCGCATGTAAAAGTTCAGCGCCTCCATAAGCCGCTCCGGTGCAATCGCCTTCACCAAATCCACATGGCCCACTTGGCCGGTGGCATGCACCCCCGTATCGGTGCGCCCCGCGCCTTGCACGCCCTCGCAATCCGGCTCCAGCTGCAGTAACGCGCTGTTGATCACCCCCTGCACCGTTGGCAAATCTATCTGCTTTTGCCAGCCACAAAACGGCGCGCCGTCATACTCTATTTTCAACGCATAGCGCGGCATGGTTTTCCCCTCTGTAAATCGCCTGCTCCAGCCCCTATATTACATTGAAACAGAAATCCAGAAGGGGGTGCCGTGTGGGCATAGCCGACATCGCAGACAGCATCGCCCGCGTGATAGACGACACGCAAACCGGCACCAAAGAGCTGTTTGAACCCGTGCTGCGTATCGGTGTTACGGGCCTGTCTCGCGCTGGCAAAACTGTGTTCATCACCTCGCTGATCGCCAACTTGCTTGACCGCAGCCGCATGCCCGGCCTTGCCGCCAACCCACGGATAACAGCGGCTTTTTTACAGCCGCAACCCGATGATACCATCCCCCGCTTTGCCTATGAGCAACACCTGCAAGCGCTTCGGTCGCCCGCGCCCCATTGGCCCGAAAGCACCAGCTCCATCAGCCAGTTGCGGCTTTCCTTGCGCAGCCGTCCCAGGGGGCTGCTGCGCGGGTTGAAGGGCGAAAAAACCCTGCATATCGATATTGTTGACTACCCAGGCGAATGGTTGTTGGATTTGCCATTATTAAAACAATCTTACGCCGAGTGGTCGGCGAAAACTTTGCAACAAGCGCGCACGCCCAAGCGCGCCGATCTGGCCAAGGGCTGGCTTGTCCGGCTTGAAGCCTGCGCCCCGGGCGCAGCGCTGGATGAACAACAAGCACAGGCGCTTGCGCGGGCCTTTACCGCCTATCTGCAAGCCGCCCGCATTGCCGGATTTTCCAACTGCGCGCCGGGCCGGTTCCTGCTACCGGGAGACCTGCAAGGCTCCCCCGCGCTCACCTTTGCGCCGCTGCCTAGGCCTGAAAAGGTGCGCTCCAAAACCCTCTACGGGGCGTTTGAGCGCCGTTTCGAGGCCTATAAAAAGCAAATCATCAAGCCGTTTTTTCGCGACCATTTCGCCAAAATAGACCGCCAGATCGTGCTGGTCGATGCCCTCGGGGCCATCCATAACGGCCCCGAAGCAGTGGAGGACCTCCGCCTTGCCTTGGGCGAAATCCTCACCAGTTTTCGCCCGGGTAAAAATCATATTTTATCAAGAATAACAGGCAAAAAGGTTGAAAAAATTCTGTTTGCCACCAGCAAATCCGACCACATCCACCACGCCCAGCACCCCCGGCTCACCGGCTTTCTCGAAGCGCTTTTGGCCGATGCCAAAGATGCGGCCAACTGGAAGGGCGCGGCCACCCACGCCCTTAGCCTCGCGGCGCTGCGGGCCACGGTCGAGCAATCCACCATGCATGAAGGCGAAATGCTTGATCTGGTGCGCGGCATCCTGATGGACAGCGGCAAAGAGGTGGCGCTACACCCCGGAGACCTGCCCGCCGACCCTGCCCGCCTGCTGACCCCCGCCAAGCAGGGGGCCAGTGTTTGGCCCGCAGATATCAGCTACAACCTACCATCCTTCGCGCCGCCAAAACCAACCAAAGACTCGCCCCACGGCCTTGCACATATCCGCATGGATAAGGCCGCCGAGTTTTTGATCGGAGACAATCTATGATTGAGCGCGCCCGCATGGAAGACGCGGCGTCCTGCTCTGCTATTCTGCACGAATGGATATATGAAAATCCGTGGTATCCCAACCATGCGCCTGAAAGCGCCTCCGAGCAGGCCATGCGGGCGCGAATCCGCTCTGGCACGGTTTATATCGCCCGCACAGCGGGGGAGGTGGTGGGCTTTATCGCCTTCACCAAGGGCTATCTGGACTGTCTTTACCTGACACCGGAGGCGCGCAACCATGGCCTCGGGCAGCGCTTGCTGGCGCGGGCCAAGGCGGAAAGCGATGAGGGGCTGGGCCTGTGGGTGCTGGAAAAAAACCAAGCCGCGCGGCGGTTTTATGCCCGTGAGGGCTTTGTCGAAACTGCGCGCGGTGATGGCGCTGATAATGAGGAAGGCCTGCCTGATATTCGCATGGACTGGCCCCATAAGGAGGCACAAAATGCCTAACCCCCGCAAGCCCGTGATGCTTGATGCCGAGGCGCTTAGCCCCGCGCCCAGCCCGCAAAATGCGCCGCCGGTGCCAGAGGATGCGCTGCAAAACGCCGCCATGCAGCGGGCCACCCGCGCGGCGGGGCGGCCACGGGGCTGGCTTTCCAAGCTGTTTTGGAGCGCGGTAATGGCGCTGCTGGGCATGGCGATTTCGCTTGCGACGTGGGATTTTGTGAACGGCTTGCTGGCCCGAAACCTCTGGCTGGGCCGCGCGGCTTTGGGGCTGGTTGGGGTGGTGGTGCTGGTGCTTGTCATCTCGTTTCTGCGGGAGCTTATCGGCTTTTCCCGCTTGCGGCGGCTGGACCATTTGCGCGCCGAGGCGGCGAGTAGTCGGATGGCTGACCGAGATACAGCCCTGAAAACGCTCGCTAAATTAAACCATCTCTACCAATCCCGCCCCGAGCTTCGCTGGGCGCGGGGCGAGCTTGCCGCCAAGCAGGCCGACCTGCTGGATGCCGATTCGCTGATAGACCTTGCCGAACAGCAGCTCATGGCCCCGCTCGATGCCCTTGCGCGCCTAGAGATCGAGGCGGCCGCCAAGCGGGTGGCGGCGGCGACGGCGCTTTTGCCGCTGGCCTTGGTTGATGTGCTGGTGGCGCTGACCAGCAATGTGTCGATGATCCGGCGGATTGCTGAAATTTATGGCGGGCGCGCGGGTGTGCTTGGCTCTTGGCGCCTGCTCAAAGGGGTGGCCGCGCATCTGGTGGCCACGGGGGCCGTCGCGGCGGGGGATGATATGATCGGCTCGCTAGCGGGGGGCGGGGCGCTTTCCAAACTGTCGCGCCGTTTTGGCGAGGGGGTGATTAACGGCACGCTGACTGCGCGGGTCGGGGTGGCGGCGATGGATGTGTGCCGGCCGATGCCCTTTCAGGCGCGCAAACGCCCGAAAGCCAGCGAGATTGTCGGCACCGCTTTGCTCGGCATGTTCAAGCAAAGTAGCTAGCGGTTGCCAATGGCCCCGCCAAACAGGGCGGCTTCCAGCGCGGCTTGCTTTAAAGCCTTGGATTTATTAACGGTTTCCTCGAACTCGGCCTCGGGGTCGCTATCATACACAATACCGCCGCCCGCTTGCACATAGAGGGTTTGGTCCTTGATCACCGCCGTGCGCAGCGCGATGCAGATATCCATATCGCCATTGGCCGAGAAATAACCAAAACCGCCGCCATATACGCCGCGCTTTTCGCTTTCCAGCTCGTCGATAATCTCCATCGCCCGCACTTTGGGCGCACCGGAAACCGTGCCAGCGGGCAGGCCGGCGAGTAGGGCGCTGAGCGCATCGTGGTCATCAGACAGCACACCGTTAACGTTGGAAACGATGTGCATCACGTGGGAATATCGCTCTATGATGAATTTTTCATTCGGGTCCACGGTGCCGATTTTTGCGACTCGGCCCACATCGTTGCGGCCAAGGTCGAGCAGCATCAGGTGCTCGGCGCACTCTTTTGGATCGGCGAGCAGGTCTTTTTCCAGCGCCAGATCTTCGGCTTCATTGCGGCCTCGCTTACGGGTGCCCGCAATGGGCCGGATGGTGACCCGCTCACCCTTCACCTGCACCAGAATTTCAGGGCTGGCCCCGACGATCTGATAGCCGCCAAAATTGAAGTAAAACATATAGGGCGAGGGGTTTGTCCGCCGCAAGGCGCGGTAGAGCGTGAAGGGCGGCAAGGTGAAATCTTGCGACCAGCGCTGGCTGGGCACCACCTGAAAAATATCACCCGCGCGGATATAGTCTTTCGCCTTTTCGACCATCTCGAAATAGGCGGTTTTGGTCATGTTGCTGACCGGCTCTGAGGGGGCGACCTCCGCCACTTCATTAATGCCCGCCACGGCGGGGCGGTCCAGCTCGCGCAGGGCATCGGCGACGCGCTCGGCAGCTTGAGCATAGGCGGCGCGGGCGGAAAGGCCGGTATTTGCCCATGCGGGGGAGATTACGGTGACCTCGCCTTTCACGCCGTCAACTACCACGACCACGGAGGGGCGCTGCATAACGGCATCGGGCAGGCCGATAGGGTCGGGGTTTACATTGGGCAGGTGCTCGACCAGCCGGATCATATCATAGCCGAGAAAGCCAAACAGGCCCGCCGCCATGGGGGGGAGGCCTTCTGGCAGCTCGATCGCGCTTTCCGCCAGCAGGGCGCGCAGGCTGGTGAGCGGATCGGTGGTTTCTTCCTTAAAGGCGGTATCATCATAGCGCGCCTCGCGGTTGAGGCTGGCTTTGGTGCCATGGCACTGCCAGATCAGGTCTGGCTTCATGCCGATGATCGAATAGCGCCCGCGCACTTCGCCGCCGGTGACCGATTCCAGAATGAAGCTGTCTTTTCGGCCCTGCGTCAGCTTTAGCATCAGCGAAACGGGGGTGTCTAGATCAGCCACGATCCTTGACCAGACCACCTGATTTTTTCCGGCGTTAAAGGCTTTTTCAAAATCGGGGAAGGCTGGATTTAAGGTCATGGGCGCTTACTGTGGAATGCTGGCGAGGATCTGGTTGATCATGCCTTGGTTGATGGTGATATCGGTGCCGGACACGATACCATTGGCGAAGAGGAAGTAGATATCATCGGCGATATCACTTTCGATTTGGGCCTCGGCCTGGGCCAAAAAGCCTTGGCCATTTTCGGAGTCAGCATCAAAAGCCGACACGTTATCAACACGGATGATATAGGCCCCGTTTTCAGAGGGGAAGGTGGCCACGGCGTTGGCGTCGAGCGTAAATATATCTTGGCCAATGCTCGGCGGCAGCGCGGTAGGGGTGTTGGTGCGGGTCACGGTTGGGGCGATATTGGGGGTAATGCCAATGGCTTGCAGGGTGGCTTTCAAATCAGCGCCGGCCTCGACCTGCGCTTTTAGCTCTTCGGTATAGGCGATGGCGGCCTCAAGGTTGGCAGCTGTGGTGGCGGCTTGGGTGGCCTCGGCAGCGACCTCCTCGTAGGGCTGCAAGCGGGGGGGGGTAATCTCGTCTACCCGTAGGGCGACAATGGTGTCATTGGGCAGTTCCACAAGGTCACGCTCTTCGCCTGTTTCGGCAACGTAAGCCTCGGTGAAAAAGCCCGGATCGAGCGCAAGCTCCGCTTCGGTATTGGCGTTCAGGTCAAACTGGCGCAGCTCCATTTCGGTTTCGGCGGCGATGTCTTCCAAGGCCACGCCACCGGCGATCAGGTCTTCGATATGGCCGAGCTTGCTGGCGAGCAGGGTTTGCGCTTGCCCCAAGGCGATCTCGTCGCGGAACTGGTCTTTAACCTCGTCATAGGCCACGGCATTGGCGGGAATAGCGGCATTTACGTTGAAAATCGCGGCACCGAGGGTGTCATCTACGGGGCCATAAACGCCGGTTTCTTCGGTGCCAAACACCATGTCGGCGGCGGCAGTTGAAAGCTGGGTGGCGCGAATAATCCCGATGCTGGCTTGCTCAAGGGTGAGCCCGCGCTCGGCGGCAATATCGGCAAAGCTGGCCTCGCCGCTGGTGATGCGGGCCATGGCGGCGGCGGCGTCTTCCATATTGGCAAAGATGATCCGGTCAGCAATGCGCTGCGCCGGGGTGCTCAGGACCTCTTGGCGCTGGTCAAACAGGGCGCGGATATCGGCCTCTGGCACCTCTATGCTCTTGGCGAGGATCTCGGGCGAGATGATCACATAAGTGAGTTTGCGGGTTTCCGGAATGGTGAAGGTGTCGGGATTGGCGGCGTAAAAGGCGCGGGCGGTGGCCTCGTCAACCTCGGACAGCGCGTTTGGCAGGGTCTCGGGGGTGATTTCGGCCCATGTCAGGGTGCGGGTTTCGCCGATATAATCCATCAGCACGCGGGTGGCGGTGGTTTGCGGGCCAATGCTGCCCGAAATCGCGGTATTGATGATGTTTTGGGTTTGATCAACGCGCAGCAGGTTTTCATATTCGCTGCGGGTCAGGCGCTGCTGTTGCAGCACAAGGTCATAGGTGGCCTCGGAAAACACGCCGCCGGTGATTTGAAAAGCGGGGCTGGCGAGCAGGGCATCGCGCACGGCGGCATCGCCGACCGAAAGATTAAGCCGCGTGGCCTCGTTGGACAGGGCCGCAAGGGTGACTTGGCGGCGCAGGCTTGATTGATCAATTCCGAAAAGCTGGGCTTGTGACATGCTGATCGGCTCGCCGAACTGCTGGGAGGCGCGGCTGATATCTTGCTGGAAGCCGCTCAAGAAGCGATCTGCCGAGATTTCCTCATCGCCCACGGTGGCCACGGTGCTGCCGCCCGTGGTTTGAAACGCGCCCGTAAGACCAAAGCCGCCGAGGCCGAGGATTAAGAACCCCATTACTGCCCAGACAAAAACGCCGGATTTCTTTTTGCGCACGTCACTCATGTGGATCACCCCTGCATAAACTGTTCAGGCTGTTTTATGGTGGGGAGGCGAGGGTGGCAAGCCAAAAGGGCGTTTGGCTTGACGGGCTTCGATTGATCGGGGGATCGACCCCCTCACAATCGACATATCGCCAGCGATATGGGGTGCATTACTGACAGGAAGTGACAGGATATATATGGTAAAAGGGCTTATGAAAATTGAAGATGCAAATGTAGCGAGAGTGTTTGAGGCCTTTGCGCCTAATGTGCGGGTTGGGCTACTGGCGTTGCGCGCTCGGATTTTGGCTGTTGCGGCGGAGGAAGGGATACCGGTTGAGGAGGCTCTACGCTGGGGGCAGCCCGCATATTTGGCCGCTAAGGGCTCGACCATACGGCTAGGCGTGCCAAAAACCGGCGGCTATGCGATTTATACGCACTGCCAAACCACGCTGATAAGCGATTTTCGCGCGCTCTGCCCAGAGCTGCGCTTTGAAGGCAACCGCGCGGTGCATTTTGCAGCGGGGGAAGTGGCCCCCGAGGCCATAGATATGCTCATCCGCACCGCGCTCACCTATCATACCGCTTGACCTTGGGCCCAAGGCAGGCGATAGCACGCGAATGGCACCTGCACCGATCCTGACCCTATCCGATATTATGCTCACCTTTGGCGGCCACCCGCTGTTTGACGGGGTGGAGCTAACCGTGCACGCGGGCGAGCGCATTTGCCTTGTGGGCCGCAATGGCTCGGGCAAATCCACCCTGCTCAAAGTAATGGCGGGCCTGATGGAGCCAGACGCCGGCGGCCGCTTTGTGCAGCCCGGTATGGCCGTGGCCTATATGGCGCAGGACCCCGATTTCAGTGGCTTCGAGACGCTGTTTGATTATGCGACCGACGGCCTGGACCCCGCCGATTTCTATCGTGTCGAAATCGCGATGGAGGGCATCAAGCTTTCCCCCGATATCCGCTGCGAAGACGCCTCGGGCGGAGAGCGCCGCCGCGCCGCCATTGCGCAGATTTTGGCCTCCGAGGCAGACCTCCTGCTGCTTGACGAGCCAACCAACCACCTCGACATCGAGGCGATTGCGTGGCTTGAGGGCCACCTTGCGCAAATCCGCAAAGCCTTTGTGCTGATCAGCCACGACCGCGCCTTTCTGCGCGCGCTCACCCGCACCACCCTCTGGGTGGATCGCGGCATTGTGCGCCGCCAAAACAGCGGTTTTGCCAGCTTCGAGGAATGGCGTGACAAGGTGTTTGAAGACGAAGACATGCAGCGCCACAAGCTTAAACGCCTGATAAAAGCCGAGGCCCGCTGGGCGGTAGAGGGCATTTCGGGCCGCCGCAAGCGCAACATGGGCCGCGTGCGTCGCTTGCAGGATTTGAGGGCGCAGAAATCATCCGAGATTAAGCAAATTGGTAGTGCCGCTATGGCCTTTGAAGGCGGGCCAAAATCCGGCCGCCTCGTGGTGGAAGCGCGCGAGATTTCCAAAGCCTATGAAAAACCCATCGTGCAGGATTTCAGCCTGCGGGTGATGCGCGGAGACCGTATTGCGCTGGTTGGTCCCAATGGCACAGGCAAAACCACGCTGCTCAAAATGCTCATCGGCGAGATCGAACCCGATAGCGGCGAGATCAAGCTCGGCACCAATCTTTCGCTGGCGGTGTTTGACCAAAACCGCGAGGCGCTCGACCCTAACCAATCCCTCTGGGATGCTCTGACGGGTGATCCGGCGCTTGGCGTTTCCGGCAATAATGACCAAGTTATGGTCCGCGGCACCCCGCGCCACGTTGTCGGCTACCTCAAGGATTTCCTGTTTTCCGAGGCCCAGGCCCGCGCCCCCATCCGCAGCCTCTCGGGCGGTGAAAAAGCGCGGCTGCTGCTGGCGCGGATTATGGCGCAGGAAAGCAATGTGCTGATTCTGGACGAGCCAACCAACGACCTAGACGTAGAAACCCTCGACCTGCTGCAAGAGCTGATCGACGATTACGACGGCACGGTTATTCTGGTTTCCCACGACCGTGATTTCCTTGACCGCGTCGCCGATACCACCATCGCCATGGAAGGCGACGGCCATGCGATTGTATACGCCGGCGGCTGGACCGACTACCAAAGCCAGCGCGGGGCCGTGGCGGCAGAAGCGGCAGCAAAGCCCAAGAAAAAAGGCGAGGCGCAGGTGAAAACGGCCACGGCAAAGGCTGGCCTCAGCTTCAAGCAAGAGCATCGCTTGGCCGAACTGCCCAAGGTGATCGAAAAACTCGAATCCGAAATCGCCAAGCTGGAAGGCTTGATGGCCGACCCCGACCTCTTCACCGCCGATCCTGCCAAGTTTCAGAAGGCCAGTGACGCGCTGGTGGCGCGGCATGACATGCTGTCAGATGCCGAAGCGGAGTGGATGGAGCTGGAGGAGTTGGGGGGATTCTAGACCCAATTGGAAAATTCCAATAAGATTGACATTGGTAGGTAGTTAAACTTTACCTTACTCGCATTTGTGACGAGTCCGGCAGGCAATACTTCAAATCCGGCCAACGATTTAACTATGTGAAAAACTGGGCCTCCACTATGCCCCCTCGGGAGATAGTCTAGTGGAGGGGTAACGTCAAAGCCTCTAAGGCCTGCGAAGGTAACACAATCATTTTGTCCATACACTGCTTTGGGACTTAATTTTATGTGAGATGTCTCGTAATCAATTCCTCCGCCATGGTCTGGGTAGCCAACGGCAATTGAGAAAGTAATGTCATCTGTGTGTGTATTTGGGTTCAAGCTAGAAATATAAAACAACCACTTTTTGGTAGAGCGCCTTCCATTACGGGTTTTGTGAATTCAAAAAGGCGTAAATCATATGTTTTTGCGCCATCTGCTTGAATGCTAGACATCCGAGTTTCATGAGAACTCACCAGTTTATTGCCATTTTCTACAAAAATACCGATATTCTCTGGTTCGCAATTTTCAATTTGATGCTCGGAAGTAAAAAGATAGTATTTCCCAAGGTGCTTTACTTTAAATCCAGATCCATATTGAAGATTTCAAACTCTTTATCATCTGGATTCATAATACTAAGAGGCTCACAATAGTGCATCAAGGCAGAAGAAATATTCCTTCCAAGCACCCAATGTGCTTCACATTTAATGGCCGTTGAAACCAAAGAATCGAGTATCAAAGCATCAGACAAACCTAAACATCCAACCCTTCCACAAACTGCGCGTTCTCCTGAATATACTGAAACCGCAGCTCCGGTTTTTTGCCCATCAGGCGCTCGACCAAATCGCCGGTTTCGCCGGGGGTGTCTTCCTCGATCGTCACCTTGATCAAGGTGCGGGATTTCGGGTCCATGGTGGTTTCTTTCAGCTGGCTCGGGTTCATTTCCCCCAGCCCCTTAAAGCGCGAAACCTCGATTTTGCCCCGCGCCCCCAGCCCCTTTTCCAGCCAGTCATCCCGCTCGGCCGCGTCGGCGGCGTATACCGACTTCGCCCCCTGTGTGAGCCGGAACAGCGGCGGGGCGGCGAGGAACAGGTGGCCGCCGTCGATCAGCGGGCGCATCTGGGTGTAGAACAGGGTCATCAGCAGGGCCGAGATATGGGCGCCGTCGACATCGGCATCGGTCATGATGATAA
>Ga0256840_1001679_pt1 | contig 20432 bp, 16 predicted proteins | sample 355202metaG_FD_185969 | JGI IMG/M metagenome (GOLD analysis project Ga0256840, IMG submission 185969) | Hydrothermal vent microbial communities from Mid Atlantic Ridge, Atlantic Ocean - 355-202 | ecosystem: Environmental > Aquatic > Marine > Hydrothermal vents | place: Atlantic Ocean: Mid...
AAGCGATGTTGTTATTTGTTATAAACAACGCTTAAAGGCCAATGTTATTTCTACTATGGAACTCATTGGAGAGGTAAAAGATCGTCATGTAATTATAGTTGATGATATGATTGATACTGGAGGAACACTAGCTAAAGCTGCTGATTTAATGATGGAAAAAGGAGCTATAAGTGTGCGTGCTATTTGTACGCATCCTATCTTGTCTGGCAAGGCTTATGAACGCATAGAAAATTCTAAATTATTAGAATTAATTGTATCAGATACAATTCCTTTAAAAAGAGAAAGTTCTAAAATAAAAGTTGTATCTTGCGCCCCTTTATTCGCGGATGTGATGCATAAAGTACAAGATAATAAATCCATAAGCGGACAATTTTTAATGTAAATAATTAATAAATAAATATATATATAAATGCAATCAATTACAATCAAAGGATCTCAAAGAGAAAGCGTGGGCAAAGTATCAACTAAAGCCTTACGTAATGCTGGAAAGGTACCTTGCGTATTATACGGAGGGGATAAACCATTACACTTTTCAGCTGACGAAATTTCGTTTAAAAAATTAGTGTATACCGCTAACGTTTATACTGCAACGATTGAATTAGAAGGAACTACCTATCATGCAATTTTACAAGATATTCAGTTTCATCCTGTAACCGACAAAATTTTACATGTTGATTTTTACCAACTATTTGATGATAAATTGGTAACAATGAATATTCCTGTAAGGTTAATTGGTACATCTCCAGGTGTTATTAATGGTGGATCTTTAAGTTTCCCAATGCGTAAATTAAGTATTAGAGCTTTGCCTGCTGATTTACCTGATTTTATCAATGCTGATATTTCGAAATTAAAAATTGGTAACAAATTAGTGGTTTCTGAATTAGCTAATGATAAAATGCATATTTTACATCCTGAGAATACTGTAGTTGTTCAAGTAAGAACTGCAAGAGCTGCAATATTGGATGATGATGATGATGATGATGAAGAAGGAGAAGAAGGAGAAGAAGGAACTGCTGGTGAAAGCTCAGAAGAAGGAGCTACTACGGAATAATATTCTTTTAAATAAACAATCTAAAAGCGTTGCCAGTTGCAACGCTTTTTCTTTTTAAAAAAACCATATTCTTTTATTACTTTTGTTAAATGCGTTTAATAAAATTATTATTCGGAATTAAAAAAAAAGAACTACCTGAAAATCTTATGAAAAAATTTTTAATTGTAGGCTTGGGTAATATTGGTGAAAAATACAGTGATACAAGGCACAATATAGGTTTTAAAATTCTTGACGAACTGGCTTCAAAAGAAACTGTAACCTTTGAAAGTGAAAAATTAGGAGCTCTTGCAAAATTTCGTTTTAAAGGAAGAACTTTTATACTACTAAAACCCTCAACCTTCATGAATTTAAGTGGGAAATCTGTAAAATACTGGCTTACCAAAGAAAAAATTCCACTAGAAAATTTATTAATTATTTGTGATGACTTAAACTTGCCTTTTGGAACCATTAGAATAAAGGCTAAAGGAAGTGACGGCGGGCACAATGGATTAAAAGATATTAACAACACCCTACAAACACAACAATATGCGAGATTTAGATTTGGAGTTGGATCAGCGTTTTCAAAAGGACGTCAGGTAGATTATGTTTTAGGAGAATGGAATGAAGATGAAAACAACTTATTGCCTGAGCGTTTAAAAAAATCTTGTGAAATTATTAAATCATTTGGTACTGCTGGTTTAAATAATACCATGAATACTTATAATGGAACGTAATTTTAGTATTGATCTTCAGCGTACCATTCTGCATGTGAAGTCCCTGTTTCTTGTAATTTTAAAGAGTGTAATTTTATAGTTTTAGGCAATCTATTTTTGATTTTTTTAGCAAAATCTACTAACATCATTTCACTTGTTGGTTGATAATCTACCAAAATAATATTATGACCTCTTTTTTCTAATTCATTCGCCAATTCAATATGTGGTGTGTTTTTATTAAAAACTGTTGCGTGATCAAATTTGTCGACAATTTCTGAAGCAACAATTTTTTTTAAATCTCCAAAATCTATCACCATCCCATATTTTACATTTGTTGAATCACTTATAGGTATTCCTATCACAGTAACGGAAAGTTTATAACTATGCCCATGAACATTTCTACATTTCCCATCATAGCCATATAACGCGTGTCCTGTTTCAAAATGAAATTTTTTTGTTATTCTAATGTATCCCATTATATTTCGACATTTCAATTAATCATCTAAATCTTTTCTATTTTTAGCTTTATAATACACTAAATATGCCAGTAAAGCCAACAAAACAAAAGGTAAATATGTTCCTATTACAACACCTATTTCATACCCTTTATCTGGTGCGTTCTTTATTTTTTCTTCAATATTTACCTGTTGTAAAAGAGAAATAAGACTTAGTAACATCTACTGTTTTTTAAATTTTTGTAAGTTTTTTTTGGTAAACTCAGAGAGTACTAATTTGCCACTAATTTCAGCTCGTTTGGCTAGCAAATCATTCCAGCTTTCCGTATCATCCCATAGCACTTTTTTCATTTCTTTTAAAGAATCTGGATTGTACTTAGAAAGTTTTAACGCTAAATTTTCAACTTCTAAATCCAGTTCTCTAATTGTTTCAAAAACTTTTGCAAACAACCCTTTTTCTTTTGCCCAATATGCATTTTGCCAACTTGTTGCATCTAGTGTTAACTCACTTAATGCTGCTACTCCTATTTTTCGTTTTACAGCCGGCTCAATAACAAAAGGCCCGATGCCTATAGTAAATTCTGATAATTTAATTGCTGCTTGTTCTGTTGCAAAACAATAATCGCAAACTGCAGCCAAACCAACACCTCCTCCAACAGCCTTTCCTTGTATTCTTCCAATTATTAATTTAGAGCAATTGCGCATCGCATTTAATACATTTGCAAAACCTAAAAAAAACTGTTTCCCTTCTTCAATAGTTGAAATAGCAACCAATTCATTAAAAGATGCACCAGCACAAAAGGTTTTTTCTTGTTCACTTTTTAAAATAATAACATGAACATCTTCATTTTCACTCAACTCAATAAAAGCAGCAGTTAACCTATCTAATAATTCACTTGGCATTGAATTACTTGCAGGATGATAGAACTCAACTGTAGCAATATTATTTTGAATGTGTGTGTATAAACTTCCATTACTCATAATGGTCAAAGTTACGTGTTTTTATGTAAATATTTTCTTCTAAATTTTATAACTAAAATTCCTGCTCTTAGCAACATCCAAACTGTAAAAGCTAACCAAATTGCATACAATTTTAAATTGAAATAATCTCCTATTAAAAGTACTGGTAAAAAACCTAAAAAAGTGGCAATTAACAATAAATTTCTTAGTGTGGCAGCTTCTGCCAACCCTTTAAAAATACCATCATAAACAAATGCAACGGCATTTATTGGTTGCATAATAAGTACAATCCAAAAAATACTATAAAACGACTTCAATACAAGTGGTTCTTGTGAAAAAAGTTTCCCTATTGGAAAATAAAAAACTGCACAAATAACTGAAAGCAATAATGAAACAACTATTGAATATCTACTTAATTTAACACTTAACCTCCACATTTTGTTGTAATTTTTTTCACCTAATAATTTCCCCGAAACAATGTTACCAACACTCGCATATCCATCAATAAAAAAGGCAAAAAATAACCATATTTGAAATGCAATAGTTTGTGCTGCAATATAATTATCTCCATACTTTGTTGCGTATGAATTTGCTAAATACAACGCAACATTTAGTGCTATAGCTCTTATGATTAGATTAAAACTAATGGCAAGTAAATTCCCTATTTCTTTATTAAAAGGAAATGTAAATTTTAAACTAAAAGGTGTTTTTTTCACTATTAGAATTAATGATAATATTGCCATAACCCCTTGTGAAATAACACTAGCCCAAGCTGCTCCTTTTACATTCATTGGATTTATAATACCTTCAATACCATAAACTAATAAAAAGTCTAATCCTACATTTAAAACTGCACCCACAATACTTATTACCATAGGCCAGAAAGTGTTTTGTAAACCTCTAAATATACCAAACGAAGAAAAAACAAAAAGAGTTAGAGGAAATCCTAATGCACGTATTTTAAAATATTCAACTGAATAGTTTAAAATAAGTCCACTTGCATTATATAATTGAAATATTTCATTTACGAAAATTAATGTTGTAAAGTAAATAACAATACTTAAAAAAATATTAATGGCTATAATTTGAGCTGGTAATGTGGCTATTTCTTCTAATTTTTTTGCACCTAAATATTTAGCTATAGTTGCTGATATTGCCGACCGTGTTTGTGCTAATATCCATACCAACGCCGATATAAAGGATCCTGCAATACCAACTGCAGCCAATGCTTCTGTTGGGTTTACTTGAATATTACCCACAATTGCTGTATCAGTAATTGAAAGTAATGGCTCTGCAATACCTGCAATAATAGCAGGTATTGCCAATTTATTAATTCCTTTAAAAGTTATGTTAGACTTTTTATACATTTACCCCTTTTCATTTAGATCCTTTTCAAAACAATAAAAAGGAAATTTACTTTGATTATAAAAGTAAATAGTTTCTAATTTTTTGTAATTCCGTTTTTTATAAAATTTTTGATTTCGTTTGTTTTTACTAAATGTATCTAGTCGAATTGAACTGTAATTATTTTTTAAAGCATAATTTTCAGCAAAATTCATCAATTTTTGAGCATATCCTTTTCTTTGAAATTCAGGTTTAATTGCCAAACGATGAATATATAAATTGTTAGTGTTTTTAGTAAGCCATTTAACATCTTTATATTCATGGTCTTCAATTTCTGTTAGCACAATAATTCCAATAATAGTTCCTTGCTCTTCTAGCTTCCAAATTTGTTGTAAATCAATATCTTTTTGTAATATTTTTTTTGATGGGTAATCTTCACTCCATTGAAAAATACCGTTTTCTATCATCTGTTTGGCACAACTTTTTGTAATTGAATACAATGGCTCTAAATCTGATATCAACGCTTTTTTTATCACTTTTTAAGAATAAAATCAATACTTTTATTAACTACATTTTCCAAATGAAGTGGCATTTTTGAGTTATTCCAAGGTTGAACACATCCTAAAGTATGGTTCATTTCATCAACTAAAAACAATTCACTTTTTTTATTCCAAGAGTGTATATTTTTTGCTTCAATAGGTAACACTACTTCATCTTTTTTTCCTTGAACAATTAACTGTGATACTTGTATTTTTTTAACAGCATTTTTAATTGTTAGTCTATTTTCATTGGCTTTAAAGTTTTGATAAAATTGGTATAAATGAGGCATTTTTTGCTTTGTTCGTCCATTCAAAATGTAGGACACTCCTTGTTTTTTCCACTCATTCAGCTGTTCTCCTTTTGGAAAACGAGCTCCATAATCTGAAACCCCAGCCCAACTTATTACCTTAGTTACTCTAGAATTTTCAGCAGCTTTTATTGTTACAATTCCACCTCCACGAGAATGTCCAATTAATGTAATGTTGTTAATGTCAATTTCATTTTTATAATCCGTATTACTTGTTATCCAATTTATAATATCTTCTAAATCGTTTAGTTCTATTGTTAAATTATTTTCTCCAAATGCTTTTAAATCTGGAAAATCTATTGGATTATTTACTGTTCCTCCATTATGTGAAAAATTAAATTTTATAAAAAATAAATTTGCGTTAGCAAAAGTTTCTGCAACAATATTCCAAGCTCCCCAATCTTTATAACCTTTATAGCCATGACAAAAAATAACTATTGGTTTCTTATTATTGTTTTCAATGTAAAAAGTGTCTGTAACAATTGGTTTTTTATGGTGAGTACTTTTTACAATTATATTTTTGGTTTTTTTCATTTTTTTATTTTAAAAGGTAAATCTGAATTCTCTGTAAAAGGTATTTCCGGATTTAAAATTTCACAAATAAGGTTTTTAATTTCATTCATAAAATTTTGTATTTTCTCTTCAGTAACCTCATAATTTTTACCTCTTGGCTCTTCAGATAAATTAACTCTTAAAAATCCTGAACTTAAATTTTTAAATGAAATTATACCGCTCTCTAATTTAATAGTAGGCTTATTTATTTTTGAAATATACAAATACGAATACAGCATAACTTGCATGGCTTTGGTATATTTATAATCTTCCGTGACTACGCTAAATTCTGATATTTTTAACTCTCTCGCTTCAACTTTACCTGTTTTATAATCAATAATTCTAGTCACTCCGTCTAGTTCATCTATCCTATCTACAAATCCATTTATTCTTATTGGAAAATCTATTCCTTCAATAAATATTTCAGCACTTAAATTTTCTTCTAAAGCAATTATTTTTAGTTGCTTATTCTGATTTATGAGTGCCATTTCCTGTTTTAAAAATCGATTGATATAATTTTTACTTACTTCAAAAATAAGTTTGTTTTTCCCAGAAATAATATTTCCTTTTGAGTATAGTTTTTCAAAATATCTATAAAGCAGTGTACTGACTTTTTTTTGCATTTCAACAATATTGTCTTTAGTCAATATTTTACCTAAATAAGGCTTGTACATTGCTTCCAAAACGCCATGAATTACAGACCCCATGGTATTTGATTCTATAATTTCTTCAACTTCATTATCTTCTTTAATTTCTAATATTTTTTGTTCATAAAAACGTATAGGATTATATATGTATGTAGCTAAAGCTGATGGAGAAATGCCTTTTGTAAATACTTTTTTTAGTTTTTCTAAAACTTCAGCTGTTTTTTTAATTTGAATTAAAGGGAACTCTAAATGTTGGACTTTTGGACTAATAATTGTTTTTGTAATTGTTGGATTATTTACCTCTAGCTGAGTTAAAAACCTACTTTTTTCACCAGATCCATAGCCGTCGGTTTCTGTATTATAAATCAAATAGATATTATTAGTTCGCTGAAGAAGTCGCTGAAAATGATATGAAAAAATTGAATCTTTTTCTTGGTATGTAGGTAAACCAAAGTGTTTTTTAGCATCAAATGGAATAAATGAAGATTCATTTTTCCCAGCTGGTAAAATTCCTTCATTTACAGAGGTTATAATAACCGTTTCAAAATCCAAAGCTCTAGTTTCCAACATTCCCATTAACTGAAGTCCTTGAAGCGGTTCTCCTTGAAAAAAAAGTTTTTCATTTTGTAAAATTTGATTATAAAATAATGCCAAGGTTTTTAAATCTGTTATGTGATTATATGTTTTGTTTAGTGTTTCCAATTGTTGAAAAACAGTATAAAATCTATATAAATATTCTTTTTCAATACCTACAGCTTGTTGCTTCAAACTATGTATTAATTCGCTAAATTGTTTAATTATTTTATTAATTTCTTTTGAAAAATTAAGTAAAGAAAAAAGTAGCGTGAGTTTAGCTACTTCATTTGATGAAACATACTTTTTTAATAACATTACTGTTAAAAATATATTGTTCTCTTTTTTAATTTGGGAACTAATTTTTTGAAAAAGGCTGCTTCCTTGAATCTTATTTAAAAAGGGGTCGTTTAATATCTCTAATATGTCTTTATAATAAAATTGCTTTTCTTCTATTTTATTAAATTTATGTTGATTTAAATGTAATTTAAATAATTTTTCAAATAAATTTGCTATTGGTATATCTTTTAACGGATAACCCATAGTAATATTTATATTTTTTACATTATTTGGTAATGAATTTAAAGTTAGTGTTAATAAATTTTCATCAGCCAATATAAAAGCTGTATTATTAAAATTATTAAATTTAGATAGTAATTCTCCTACATATTTTATTTGAGTGTTATTTTTTGGGGCTCCTATTATATTTATATTTTTGTTCAATTGTTTTTCATTCTCAACCCATAAGAAAGGATTCTTTTTATAATAACTCCATTCATTTTTATATTTTCTCAAAAATACACCTGCCTCGTTTGAAGAGTTTATAATAGACTCATTGGCATCCCAATAAGCTGTAGCAATATTATTATTTAATAATTCCTGAATTATAATTTCTTCCGCTTTATTTAGCGCATTAAACCCCGCAAAAATAATGTGATTATTTTTATTTTTATTGATGTAAAATTCTAAATTATTTTTAGCTTCTCTATAAATTAATCCTTGATAACCAAATTTATTATCTTTAAGTTTTTTACTTAAAGCCTGATATAAAATTTGTAAATATTCAAAAAACTGAAGGTAATTTTCTGCTAGCTTTGTTGGCTTTTGATCTTGAAACCATTCATTTAATTTTTTAATATCACTTAAATTTGTAAAAAATTCTTTCGAATGTACCAAGTAACTATCTATTTCATTAAAATCATGTATTGCTATAGTTGCCCATTGTGAAAATACATCAAAAGATTCTATCTTATCTTTTGGAATGCTTTGTTTATAAATACTGTAAAATTCGAAAAGTAACTGAGTATTGTCAATTAAATTAATATTGCCAATTTCTTGAATATAATTTTCGATACTTATAATTTTAGGCAAAAAGGATGAAGCAGGTATTTTTTTTAAAATTTCTTCCTTTAAAAATAAACAAGCACGCTGGCTAGGTAATACAAATATTAAATTATCATATTTTTTGTGTTCACTAAATATTGTATCAACAACCTTTGAAATAAATGAGTTCATCTAATTTTTTATATACCATAAAAATAAAAAAACCATTCGTAAATGAATGGTTTTTTTATTAAAAGAAAATGTAAGAACTGTTAGTCAACTAGTTTTACTTCAACTCTTCTATTTTTAGCTCTACCTGCTCTTGTATTGTTAGAAGCAATTGGCATATCTTCACCATATCCTTTAGCTGTTAAGTTGCTTGAAGAAACACCCTTTTTAACCAAATAATCTTTTACAGCATTAGCTCTGCTTTCTGATAATTCTTGATTGCGTTTTTTACTTCCTGTACTATCTGCATAACCTGAAATATTAAATTTTGCTGTTGAATATTTACTCATTATTTGAGCAGCTTCATCTAATTTAGAAACTGTTTCAGCTTTAAAAGCATCTCTACCTGAATCAAAATAAACAGTTTTAAATAACTCTTCTAATTTTGCAATCTCTACCTCTGTTATTACCGGGCAACCATTGTTAGATGCAGGTCCTGCTTCATTAATACAGTTATCATCTTTATCTAAAACTCCATCTCCATCTGTATCTGGCCAAGGGCAACCTTTATTAGCTTTAGGTCCAGCTACTTGAGGACATCCATCATTTTTATCTAAAACTCCATCTCCATCTGTATCAGGACAGCCATTATTTGCTTTTGTCCCTTTCACATTTGGGCAATCATCATTTTTATCTGCAATTCCATCTTCATCAGCATCTGGACACCCATTTAAAGATGCTAACCCAGCTACATTCGGACAGTCATCTTCTGAATCAATAACACCATCACTATCTGAATCAGGACAACCTTTATATTCAGCCAAGCCAAATACTTCAGGACAAGCATCAAATTGATCATAAACGCCGTCTCCATCTGTATCAGTACCTCCAAATTTAACCACTACACCTAAAGAATGTTGAAAATGTTGTACTATGTTACTTTCAAATGTTTGTTTATACTTTGTTTCAAAATTTAATCCTACTTTTTCAGAAAACCAAAAATTAAATCCCAAACCTGCGTTAAAAGTTGATGTTCCTAATGCATCTAACCAAGTGTATCCTCCTCCAACAGTAGCATAAGGGTTAAATTTAGAGGTATTTCCAAAAACTTCATTAAGATCATATTTAACTGCCCCATCTAAACCGTAATAAGATACTTCTGCAATGGTGTTATCTCCAACCTTAGTTATTCTATTTAATGTTCCTGCTGCTTCAAGGCTAAACCCATCCACTAAATATTTACTAACGCTCATTTTACTTATTGATGAAACAATATTGAAATGATCTCCTGTGTTTGCAAACTCATCAAACCAACCACCATGTCCAGGAAGACCTGAATTAGTTGGGTAAAAATCTACAGCATTTACTCCTAAACCAATTGCCCAAGTGTTATTTTTATCTTGTGCACTAATATCATTGAAACCAATAATTAACAATAAAGTTAATAAAGCTACTTTTAAATGTTTCATTTTTATATAATTTAATTAATAATTTATGTCTTGCTGGCAAAGATAAGTATTTAAATATTAAATAAAAAAGCTACTTCATTGTAAAGTAGCTTTTTTATTTAATATTTAAAAGTGTTCTATTTTTTTTCTTTAATCTCTACCCTTCTGTTGTTGTATCTTCCTTTTTTAGTAGAATTTGTATCAATTGGTAATGACTCTCCATAACCTTTTGCCGTTAACCTATTCGCATCAACTCCTTTACTAACTAAGTAGTTTTTCACCACATTAGCTCTTTCTTCTGACAAAGCTAAGTTTCTTTTTGTTGAACCTGTACTGTCTGTATGTCCTTCAATAACAAAATTAAATTGTACATTTTCTTCTTGATTTAAAATCTTTGCTACATTATCTAAAATAGCTGTAACATCTGGTTTGAGATTGTATTTTCCCGTATCAAAGTTAATTCCTTTTGCAGCCATATCAATAGTTTCTTTCTGCATAAACACCTCTGGACAACCTTCATTAGAAGCAGGCCCAGGAACAGTAATACATTTATCTAAAATATCAATTACACCGTCTCCATCATTATCAATATAAGGGCAACCGCTATTCGCTTCTGGTCCAAATACATCAGGACAAGTGTCATCTTTATCTGCCACGCCATCAGCATCAGCATCTGGACAACCTTGCAATTCAATTAACCCTGGAATTTCTGGACAAAGATCATCTTTATCAGCTACTCCATCACCATCTGTATCTGGGCAACCTTTAAATTCGGCCAATCCAGGTGTATTTGGGCAAGCATCACAACAATCTTGAACACCATCATCGTCAGCATCAGTATCAGGACATCCATTAAATTCTTCCAGACCTGCAACAGTTGGACAAGCATCATCTTTATCTCTAATTCCATCGCCATCTGTATCAGATTTTCCAAACCTCCAAACTAAACCAAGAGAATGTTGATACATCTCAAAATCTATAGGGGTATTTACCTTTTTATAACCACTTGTAACGTTAATTCCAAGGTTATTAGTTAACCAAGCATTAAATCCAACCCCAACATTTATACTTATTCCGTTTTCAGTTCCTATCCAATTTTCTCCAACTCCAGTATATAAAAATGGATCGAACCATTTTGAATCTCCAAATGCATTGTTTAGATCATACTTCACATTTAAATCTATTCCTGCAAAAGTAGCATCTGTACGAGCTCCCCAAGGTCTTGTCACTTGATTAACTGCTCCTGCTAATTCCAAGCTAAACCCTTTCCCTAAATATCTTCCTAAAGATGCTTTACCTCCCCAGCCAATGTCACTTCCTGAATCATTAATATCAATTAGGTTCGTCCCTAAATTTAACATCCAAGGATTTTCTTTATCCTGAGCATTAACATTACTATAGGATACAATTAACAACAGGGCCAAAATGGCAATTTTTAAATGTTTCATTTTCAATTAATTAAATTTAATGTTCTTTCTTTTTTTTATATAAGCTATTTTAGCTTAAACCTTAATGACAAAAATACAAAATTATCTCAAATATAATGTGTTTTTACTAATTTTCTACAATACCTTAAGATTTTTCCCCACTTTTATAAAAGCTCCAATTGCTTTATCTAAATGTTCTTTGTTGTGAGCAGCAGATAATTGCACTCTGATTCTCGCTTTCTCTTTAGGTACAACCGGGAAGAAAAACCCTATTACGTAAATACCTTCATCTAAAAGCATTGCTGCCATATTTTGAGCTAGTTTTGCATCATAAAGCATTACTGGTACAATAGCGGAATCTCCTTTTACGATGTCAAACCCCGCATCAATCATTGCCTTTTTAAAGTAGTTTGTATTCCATTCTAATTTATCTCTTAATGTTGTGTCGTTAGCTATTAACTCAAAAACCTTTAAGGATGCTCCTACTATTGCGGGAGCTAAAGAGTTTGAAAACAAATAAGGTCGTGATCGTTGGCGTAACAATTCTATAATTTCTTTCTTACCTGTTGTATATCCTCCCATGGCTCCTCCTAGAGCTTTCCCTAGTGTTCCAGTTATTATGTCAACTCTTCCCATTACATTTTTTAATTCTAATGTTCCTCTTCCTGTTGCTCCTATAAAACCTGCAGCATGACATTCATCAACCATTACCAATGCATCGTATTTATCTGCTAAATCACATATCTTATCAAGGCTTGCAACAATACCATCCATAGAAAAAACACCATCGGTAACAATTATTTTAAAACGGTGTTCTTTTTTATTGGCTTCAATAAGTTGTTCTTCTAAAGAAGCCATATTATTATTATCATACCTATATCTCGCTGCCTTGCATAAACGAACTCCATCAATAATTGAAGCGTGGTTCAAAGAATCAGAAATAATTGCATCATCTACAGATAAAAGCGGTTCAAAAACACCTCCATTAGCATCGAAAGCTGCTGCATAAAGAATGGTGTCTTCGGTTTTATAAAATGCTGCTATTTTTTCTTCTAACTGTTTATGAATATCTTGTGTTCCACAAATAAAACGAACCGATGACATGCCATAACCATGAGAATCCATCACATCTTTAGCTGCTTGAATTACTTCTTTATTATTTGACAACCCTAAATAATTATTGGCACAAAAATTAATTACTTCTTCTCCTGTATTAATTTTTATTACTGCATCTTGTGAAGTTATTATAATGCGTTCAGATTTATATAAACCTGCCTCTTTAATTTCTTCCAGTTCTTTTTGTAAATGTTGTTGTATTTTACCGTACATTGTTCATTGTTTTTTCTACAAATTTATAAGATTTTAAACTTCTTCAATAGTAATTTCAGAATTAATGTAAACTAATATTTTTTTTTCAATAAAATAATTTAAGTCTTCTAATGTTTTTGCGTATTTAATAAGTTGTTTATGATATTTTTTAGCTGGGTTTCCTGTTTTATAATCTATAATTGTTATTTTGTTTCCCCTAATAACCAATCTGTCTGGAATAATAATTTTCTTATCTGAAGTTATTATTTCTTGTTCATTTAAAACCTGTGTGTTTTGTTGAAAATAAGAATACAACTGCTTGTGATTTACTATCTTTTTTAAAATAATTGTAATCTCTTCTTGTTCCTCAGTGGTTATTGACCCGTTGTATAGGTATCTATTTACAACATCCAAAATATCATTTTCTGTTTTAATTTCAGCTAAAATTGCATGAATTAAATTACCATAGGTAATAGCACTTCCTTGTACTGTTCCCCAAAGTAACGAAGAATTTGCTACAATTGAAATATTGTGATTTTTCCAAGAATTTGTAATAAAACTATTTAGTGTAGTAGTTTTATTTTCTTTTTTTGTAGAACTTTTAAATCGTTTTGAATTTCCAAAACTATAATCGTATTTTTCTGAATTCCACATTTTTTTGTGTTTCAAAAAATTTATAAGAAGTCCTGATGTGTGACTTAAATTCTCTTCACCTTTACTTGTGATGTTTTTTTCTGAAACAATATACAACTGTTCAATAGGCCTTGTTAAGGCAACATATAATAAATTGAAATTATCCAACTCCTGCTGTTCTTTTTGTTTCAAAAATAGCTGTTTTCCTTGTTCACTAATATAATTTAACTTACTGCTGTAGTTTACTAATACTGACTTTATGGAATTTGTTTGATTGTACAAATACCAAACTTTGGGGTTTATTTGCCTGTAAATTTCAATACTATAAGGGTAAATAACTACAGGAAATTCTAATCCTTTTGCTTTGTGTATTGTCATAATTCTAACTGCATTTTCATCCTCAGGAGAAACAATACTTAATTTGTCTTCTTTTAATTCCCAGTAATCTAAAAATCCATTATGTGATGTCCTATTTTTTTGCTGAAATTCAAAAACAACATCCAAGAAAAATTGAATAAATGAATCTGATGTTAACGCTAATTTAAAACTTCTAATAATATACTCTATACTTTCATAAAACGTATTTTGAATGAATTCATTGTAATTAAAAAAGACTTCAAAATTTCTTAACTCTTCGAAAAAATCTGCATTTGTTAAATTTATAAAATGGTTAAAAAATGAATGTTTTGAATCTTTAACCTTTAGGTGTTCATATAAAAAATACAGTAATTCAATTTTATACTCTTTGTTTGATTGATTTTGTAGTGCATATAATAAATTAATAATAAAACTTACTTTTTCATTATTTTTTATTAGCAACGTTTCTGAAGAAATTATTTTAATGCCATTTTCAGCTAAATAATTAGCTACATCAATCCCTTGTTTTCTAGTTCTAGTTAATACACAAACTTCATTTTTCTGAAAAGAGTTATCTAGGTTGTTAATTATATCTAAAACCTTTTTTGGATATATTAACTCTTTGTTTTTATCATTTCTTTGTTTTTCTACGAAAGATATTTGTACATAGCCTCCTTCTTTTTTATTAACATTCTGATTATTTCCTTCTAAAAACAAATTACTAAAACTGTCATTATTTAAAAATCGAGAAATATGTTTAAAAAAAGAATTATTAAAATTTATTATCTCGGAATAACTACGGAAGTTTGTATCTAAATTAGACAACTCTTTTTCTACATAAAAAGGGTTATTTTCTTTCTTTTTTTCAGAAGATGAAAGCGCAATAAATTGCTCTGCTTTACCTCCTCTCCACCTATAAATAGACTGCTTTGCATCACCAACTAACAATAATTTACCTCTTTCTCCTGTATTGTTTTCTGAAGAAATAACATTTTCTATAAGTGGTATTAAATTTTCCCACTGTAATTTAGACGTGTCTTGCATTTCATCAATAAAAAAATAGCGGAATTTTTCCCCTAAACGTTCATAAATAAAAGGTGCTGGTTGATTTTTAATAGTATCGCTTATCTTTTGATTAAACTCAGCATTTAACAATATGTTATTTTCCGTTTTTAATTCTTCTAAAGCACTATTTATATAGTTTAGAACAGCTAATGGTATTAAACTTTCAATTATTAATTTGTTTAAAATATACACCCCATAAGTTTCATTATACAACCTTTTTGATTCATAAAATAATTCTTTTAAATCAGAAGCTATGGCCTCAATAATTTGTTTAGAGTATTCGCTGCATTTTCCTGAAAATAAATTTTTATTTTCTTCAATTGTTTTATTTAATCGCCCATCAAATTTTAACTCTTCTGGTTTTAAATATTTAAATTTAGTTAGTTTAATAAAGTGTTTTGGTAGTTCTCCCGTATAGGAGAAGTCTGTAATTTCAACATTGCTTTTGCTAATAATTTTTAATCCTTCATTTCCTATTCTTAAAAATTTATTATCTATTTCCTTATTTTCTTTTTGAAGTTTTTCTTTTAAAATCTTGAACTTTGAAATTGGGATATTTTTTAATTCTTTTAAATACGTAGTATGGTTTTCATTTAAAAGAATTTTAGCAAATGTTTTAAGCTCTTTTGAAATATCCCAAGATTTATCATCGTCTAGCTTTTGAATAGCATAGTTTATTAATATATCTGTGAGTTCTTTATTTTCTCCTATTTTTGAAATAACAATATCTACCGCTTCATTTAATAAGCTTTCGGTATCCATTTCAACTTCAAAATTCATTGGAAGATGTAAATCATACGCAAAAGTTCTAATTAACTTATGTGTAAAACTGTCTATAGTGGTAATGCTAAAAGCCGAGTAATTTTGTAAAATGGCATTTAAAATAATTCTTGACCTCCTAAAAACAACTGCTTCTGTTACATTTGCTTCACTGCAAATTACTTTTAACATATCACTTGTATCTTCTTTAGAAAATGTATGAAGGTTTTTAAGTACGCGTTCTTTCATTTCAGCTGCTGCTTTGTTGGTAAAAGTCACAGCTAAAATTTGTTGAAATTTAAATTTATTATCACTTGATAAAAGAATTTTTAAATACTCTTTTACCAATGTAAATGTTTTCCCGCTACCTGCGGAAGCATTATAAACCTGAAATAATGTTGATTCTTGCATTCATAGAAATTGTAATGCAAGTTAGTAATTTAAATATTCTTAAAAGCAATTTGCCCCATCTCTCCACAAGAATTTTTTACTTCTTCCATTTCCATTTAATCTATAAATTAAACTAAACGAATAATAAAAATGAGGAGATAATCTATAATCTTCAGAATTGTATTTGTACATACCTTGTACACTTGCGCCAAATTTATCACCAAACCAATACTTTGATCCTGCTCCAAAATTAACAGTTCCTCCACTGTAAAATGCAAAAGTATAACCTCCTCCTGCTAAAGCAAAAATTGAAAAATCACTAAAAGGATTCATAAAGTTGTACTGTAAATTAACATCAATTCCAATGTATGTTACTTTTGGAACTATCGTTTCTCCAAATTTAGTGATAGAATTAAAAGAAACAGAACCCTCTGCTGAAAGTTTTTTCCACAAATAACGTGTCGCACTAATTTTTGGCCCACCAATATTCCAATGGTCTTCAGCATTTGTAATTTCATTAAAAAAACCATCGGGATTCCCATTTCCATAAACATTGGTTGGAAAATAATCAACAGCGTTAAAACCTATCCCAAAAATCCATCTATCATCTTCATTTTGAGAATAGAGCGTTTGGTTTATTAAAAATAATATCGTGGAGATTAGCAATATCTTTCTACAGACTAAATATTTCATAGTTTTTGTGTCGGGGTTTATGTTTTAACATTCTCAAACGTTAAATATGCAAAAAAATTTTATCAAAGGTAATAAAATACTTTAAAAAATTTTAAATGGTGTATTTCTATACCTTATTTACTCGTTTTATTGCCTTTGTAAACGCTTCTAAATCATTATCATTTAAAACTAAATGAATAGCTTCATCAGCAACTTTTTCAACATTATCTGTAGGGAATCCAAGTCCAACACATATTTTTCTTAAAACAAATGCTTCTTCTTCTGAAACTTCGTTATCAGCATAAATCATCTTCACTAAATCATACAAATACTCAATACGTTCATTGTAACTATGTGGTGTATTTATTGGGTATTTTTCCGGAGCTTCTATTATTTCATTGTATTTATCTTCTAAAATGTGAAACCTTTTAGCCAATCTTTTTAGCATTTTTTCTTCCCCTTCTGTAATAACATTATCGGCCAATGCTAATTTTACAATACTTGCAAAATGTGCTATATTTCTTTTTTGTTCACCACTTAAATTATAATCTGATATTGCCATTTTTTTTATTTTAAAGCGCAAATATAGGTAAACTCAATAAATATTTACATTTTAAAATTAAATTAGTGTTTCATCGGGTTTGCTTTTTTAATAACCTTTTTAAAATCTTCCAAATCAGGCTCTTTTAAAAAAAACTTAATGGCTTCTTCTCTTATTTTTTTTACATTATTGATATGAAATCCTAAACCTATAATAATTCTATCTAGTAATGAAATTTTGTCTATTGTAGGGTTTCTATCAATTAACAACATTTTTGTTAGGTCATATAATTCCTCCAATCGCTCCTCATAACTTACCGGAGATTTTAAAGGGTATTTTTTTGGATTTTTTAAAATTAACTTAAATTCTAATTTGTCAATACCTAATCTACCAGCTAATTTTTCTAAAAGTTTGCGTTCTTTTTTATCAATTTTATTATCAATTAGAGCAATTCTAACAATTGAAGCAAAATGGGCCAAGTGTTGGTCGTGCATATCTGTTGGGTACAAATTTTTGTCTGTCATAACTTATAGTTTTTGGTTTCTATAAATTTAAGAATTTATCCTTAATTTTTTTTGAGTTTTTATTAAAATATTACCTTTGGCAAAATTTGCAACTTTTGAGCAAACAAAACATTACCAAAATTTACGAACAAATTGTTCAAAAAAAACAATTAGTTCAACACTTATCAAAAACAAATCACCATTTTCAAATTGCGAATTTGGTAGGGTCGTCATTATCTTTTGTTATTTCTGAGAGTTTCAAAAAAGTTGGAAAACCTTTTCTTTTAATTTTAAATGATAAAGAAGAAGCTGCCTATTATTTAAATGATTTAGAGCAGTTATTACCTGAAAAAGATGTGTTTTTTTACCCTGGCTCTTATAGAAGACCTTATCAAATTGAAGAGACTGACAATGCCAATGTTTTATTGCGTTCAGAAGTTTTAAATAGAATTAATTCTCGCAAAATCCCTGCTATTATTGTTACATACCCTGAAGCTTTGTTTGAACAGGTTGTAACCAAGGCCGAGCTAAATAGAAATACGCTAAAACTAAGTTTAAATGATAAACTAAGTTTAGATTTTGTAAATGAAGTCTTGTTTGAATATAATTTTAATAGAGTAGATTTTGTAACTGAACCCGGAGAGTTTTCAGTTCGTGGGGGAATTATTGATGTTTTCTCTTTTTCAAATGACGAGCCTTATAGAATCGAATTTTTTGGTGATGAAATTGAGAGTCTTAGAACATTTGATGTAGAAACTCAACTATCTACAGAAAAACTTCAAAAAATAAGTATTATGCCTAATGTTGAAAACAAAACATTAGACGAAAAACGTAATAGTTTTTTAAAATATATCTCCTCAAAAACTGTTATTTTTATTAAAGATATTGATTATTTGACAGATAAATTAGATTTATTTTTTGAAAAAGCAAGAATTGCTTATACAGAATTATCCTCTATTTTAAACCATGCCAAACCAACAGAACTATTTTGTAATGGAGAGCTTATAAAAAACCAATTAAAAGAATTTTCTCTAGTTCAAATTGTAAATGCACACCAAACTAAAGTTGTTCCAATTTTAAATCAAAAAGTACTAAATCAAGTTCAGCATAACATTATCAAATTTAACACAAAACCTCAGCCTTCATTTAATAAACAATTTGATTTACTAATTAAAAATTTACAGCAAAACACGCAAAACGGTTTTAAAAATTATCTTTTTTGTGATTCACAAAAACAAGCTGAACGGTTTCACGATATTTTTAATGATGTTAAGGAAGAACTTGAGTATAAAACACTCGTTTTTCCTCTTTATAAAGGTTTTATAGATGTTGAAAATAAATTAGTTTGTTATACCGATCATCAAATTTTTGAACGCTATCATAAATTCAGATTAAAAAATGGCTATACAAAAAAACAGGCTATCACTTTAAAAGAACTGACAAATCTTGAAATTGGCGATTATGTAACTCATATTGATCACGGTATTGGAAAATTTGGCGGACTTCAAAAAATTGATATTGAAGGCAAAAAACAAGAAGCTATTAAATTAATTTATGGCGATCGTGATATTTTATACATCAGCATTCATTCTCTTCATAAAATATCTAAATATACTGGTAAAGATGGTAAAACGCCTAAACTATATAAATTAGGTTCGGGAGCCTGGAAAAAATTAAAACAAAAAACAAAATCTCGTATCAAACATATTGCCTATAATTTAATTGAATTGTATGCAAAAAGAAAAATGCAAAAAGGATTTCAATTTAATCCTGATAGTTATTTACAACATGAATTAGAAGCCAGTTTTATTTATGAAGATACGCCTGATCAGTTTACCTCAACACAAGACGTAAAAAATGATATGGAAAAAGAACAACCTATGGATAGGTTAGTTTGTGGTGATGTAGGTTTTGGAAAAACTGAAATTGCAATTAGAGCTGCTTTTAAAGCAGTTGATAATGGTAAACAAGTTGCTATTTTAGTTCCAACAACCATCTTAGCTTTTCAACATTTTAAAACGTTTAGTGAACGCTTAAAAGAATTTCCTGTAACCGTAGATTATTTGAATCGTTTTAGAACTGCTAAACAACGAAAAGGCGTTTTAGAAGGTTTACAAAATGGCTCTATTGATATTGTTATAGGAACACATCAGCTTACAAATACCGCTATAAAATATAAAGATTTAGGGTTGCTAGTTATTGATGAAGAACAAAAATTTGGTGTAGCAGTAAAAGATAAATTAAAGACATTGAAGGAGAATATTGATACATTAACTTTAACGGCAACTCCAATTCCTAGAACCTTACAGTTTTCGCTAATGGCTGCTCGTGATTTATCGGTAATTAACACGCCACCTCCAAATCGTGTTCCTATTGAAAGTAATGTTATTCGTTTTTCTGAAGAAATTATTAGAGATGCTATTCGATACGAAATTCAACGTGGCGGACAAGTGTTTTTTATTCACAATAGAATTGAAAACATCAAAGAAGTCGCAGGGTTGTTACAACGTTTAGTTCCTGATGCAAAAATTGGTATTGGTCACGGACAAATGGAAGGTAAAAAACTAGAACAATTAATGCTCTCCTTTATTAATAATGAGTTTGATGTATTGGTTTCAACCACTATTGTTGAAAGTGGATTAGATGTCCCAAACGCTAATACTATTTTTATAAATAATGCCAATAATTTTGGCTTGTCTGATTTACATCAAATGAGA
>Ga0256840_1001680_pt1 | contig 20430 bp, 16 predicted proteins | sample 355202metaG_FD_185969 | JGI IMG/M metagenome (GOLD analysis project Ga0256840, IMG submission 185969) | Hydrothermal vent microbial communities from Mid Atlantic Ridge, Atlantic Ocean - 355-202 | ecosystem: Environmental > Aquatic > Marine > Hydrothermal vents | place: Atlantic Ocean: Mid...
TAATGACCGGGGCAATGGTTCCATTTAGCATAGATGTTGTGGAAGCGACAGCAAATATCTCCACGGCTATAGGTTTTCTGTTGGATTGTCAAAAAAATGGGACATATATCGCCATGCATGGGATTGTGGATATACATAATAGGGTATTTAAAAACCGTAAAAAAGGGATTTTTCAAAGAATAAAATAGATTTTATATAATTTTTTATGATATAATAACCAAGTTTATTTAAGAAATATGTTGATAGGACGATATTGCACCGTAATGCAAGTTACTATTATGTTTGTATGTCGTAGGAAAGTTATAATGATTCTTTTTAGAGTTTTATTTGTTGTTCTTGTTTTAAATCATTTTTTATTTGCAAAAGAGTATAGCATCTTACTCTTTACTACTAAAATAGTATATCCTAAAGATAAAGAACTTTTTTTGAAAAGATTTCCCAAAGGTGTGATTAAAAAATATAGCAAATATTATGAATTTAAAATAGAGCCTTTTAAATCTTATGCTTTAGCAAATCATGATTTAGAAAAAGCAAAAAGATATTACAAAGATGCTTTTATTATAAATTTTACTAAAGAGGTTACAGTTTCATCACCCCTTATAAAAGCTGTCAAAAAAGATGATATCAAAACTATAAAAAAGATAGTTACAGATGAGATAAAAAAAGAAAAACCAAAACAAGTAGCGACTAAAATCTTACTTAACGAACCATCTCTAGAGGACAAATATTATCATAAGCAAATAACTCATATATACAAAGCTGATAATAGACCTAAAATAGATGAACCAAAAATTTTAGAAAATTATGAAATTCCAAAAAAATATAAAACAATTGATTCCCAAAAATATGATATTTTAGGGTTTAAAAGATATATTGATACACTATTTCACTCAAATGAACAAATAAAAGAGATTTTTTATAAAAAGCGGATAGATTACATACTGTCTGAAATCAAAAAAGACAGGTATGGCTTTGATGTTTATGCCAATGGCTACCTAAGAACAGGTTCATCAATCTCAGCCCAATCAGGCAATGCTCCAAATGTAAATGGCGACTATACGGGTGCGGGTATCTCCATAAATGCAAATAAACTTTTATATGATGGCGGGTATAGTTTGATAAATCATACTTATGATATTTTATACAAAAGATTAGCCGACATAGACAAATTAAATGCAAAAGACAAACTTCTGATTTTAGGTTCTACTATATATTCTAACCTCTATGTATCTCAAGAAGAGTTGAGAATATTTAGAAAAATATACAATAAACAAAAAAATGTTACAAAAATCATAAAACAGGGATATATGCAGGGTAGAAATACTCCTTTGGACTTGATAGACTCTAAAAATGACCTGCTTAATCTTCAAAGATCTATTTTGAGTCTTGAATATAGATATCTTAATGATGATTATATTTTGCGTCATAGTATAAAGTCTAAAAGTAAAAAACCATATAGACTTTACAAGCAAAAGTTTAAATTAAATCTTGAATCTCTTTCTCTATTGCAAAAAGAAGCTATAGTGCATAGTGGTGTAGTTGCAAGAGAGTCAAATCTGCTTAAAATAAAACAAACAGATTTGCTATTTCAGAAAAAGAGAAGGTATCCTCAATTAAGATTTCACTCATACTTAGGGTATGGTTTAAGTACAAATAAAATTTTCACTCTTGATAGTCCAGGAAATGGTGCTTTTTGGGAAGTTGGTATTAATTTAAAATTGCCGATATATAATAGAAATGATATAAATTTGAATGAACAGAAGCAGATGCTAAATGTTTTAAGGCAAAAATCTCTTTTGTCTTCAAAACAGAGGGCAATTTTGATTCAAGTAGAGAAATCTTACAATGAGATTTCACGGATTCAAAAAGAGATAGATATTCTCAAGGAACAACTCTCTTTGTTAAAACAAAAATTAGAAATAGCAAGAACTAGATATCTAAATGGTGTTTCGCCATATAGAGACTATTCTGATGCTGTTAAGGGATTTCTTACTTATGGAAACCAACTCATTAAAGCTCGTCAAAAGTATAAACAGGAGATTTTAGTGCTAGGTATTATAGTAGGCAAAAGAGATATTTATGAGTAGAATTAAAGTTGTTTGGACAGGCGAAGGGACTTATCCATATGTTACCGGCGGTGTTAGTACTTGGGCTGATATATTAGTTCATGAGTTAAGAAATATTGATTTTGTTTTAATTCCTATTCAAATGCACCCTTATGTTAAACTAAAGTTTGACATTCCTCCAAATGTGGCTGAAATTATCAATGTTCCTTTGTGGGGAACGGAAGAGCCAATTGAATATATAAGAGAGATAGAGTTCTCTAAAATTTATGAATCAAAAATAAAAACTCAAGAATCCTCTAGTGTTGAGAAGTTGAAACCAATTATGACTTTAGTATTAGATCATATTTTTAGAAAAAAAGATGATCTAAATGCCTTAGGAGATGCTATATATGAATTTTACGAGTATTTTCATATATATGATTATTACGAAACATTTAGGGATGAGAGGCTTTGGGTTATATATAAAAATTATATTTTAGAACATTACAAAGATATAGAAGATGATATTCCTACTGTTTTTGATATGGTAGAGGGTCTTAGATATCTTTATAGATTTTTTATCTCTTTGCTTCCAAAGCTACCAAAAGCCCATATCTATCACTCCTCTGCTGCTGCTTTTTGTGGACTCTCCTGCATAGTTGCAAAGAAAAAATTTAATAGTAAATTTCTTTTGACAGAACATGGAGTATATATAAGAGAGCAGTATCTCGCGGCTTCAAGAAATCAGATGCCCTATCGTACAAAAGAGTTTATGATGGGGCTCATTACACTGGTATCAAAGTTAAATTTCCATTTTGCAGATGTAGTCTCCCCAGTTTGTAATTATAATTCAAGGTGGGAAGTAAAATGGGGTGTAGATGAGAGAAAAATTCATACTATTTACAATGGAATTGATACAAATAAATTCAGGAGATTTGATGTTAAAAAAGAGCAGGATAGACCAACCGTTATAATGGTTGCCAGAATAGATCCTCTTAAAGATATAGAAACTTTTGTTAGGACAGCACAAATTGTTAAGAAAGATATACCAAATGTCTTATTTAAACTCTACGGTCCCATGCTAGACGAAAAATACTATCATAAATGTAAAGATTTAGTTAGTGAGTTAGATATAGAAGAAAACTTTTTATTTGCTGGCAGTACCAGTAGTCCTGAATCTGCATATAATGAGGGTGATGTAGTGATGCTGACAAGTATCTCAGAAGCCTTTCCATTTGTTGTTATAGAAGCTATGGCTTGTGAAAAAGTTGTCATCTCATCTGATGTTGGAGGTACAAAAGAGGTTTTGGAGGGGTATGGTTTTGTTATTAAGCCAAAAGATTATAAAGGATTTGCCGATAAAGTTATATATGTTTTAAAAAATTTAGATATAGCTAGAGAAATGGGAATAGATGCTAGAGAGTTTATCTTGAATGGTTTTGCTATAGAAGATATGGTAGATAACTATAGTAGGGTTTATAAGAGCCTGTACAATCAGTTTATGGAAGCAGAGGGTGAAGAGTGGAAGCAAGTAGCGTTAGCAAAGATCTAAGTTCTTTATACAATAACATAACCAAAGACAAGGGAAAACCCTTGGATTTTTGGGAGATAGCTGCTTTGCTAGAGATTTTTGGCATAAGAGATATAGACGCAAAAAATGAGTATGGCTTTGAAACTGTTTTTGATATGGCAAATTATATGACAAGATACATAGAAACAAAAAAATATCCCGTAAAATCACTTGTAAACTGGGAGGAACTCCCATCTTTTAGGGTTAGAATATTTAAAAACTATATACGAGGATTGGCTTTTGCCATGCCTATGTTTGTTCAGATATTTTTTACACTCTCTATAGGATATGCTATTTGGTCTGGTATGAATATGGATAAAACAAAAGCTACTGTTATAGCATTAGGAACATTTTTAGCTCTCATAGTTACAGGAGCATCTGCTCAGGCGATAGGAAGAAAAGGGCTTTTTTATCTAAAACAAGATGAAAATATTTTGGCTTCAAATGTGACAAAAGTTCTGTTTAATACAGGCTTAGTTCTAGTTTTTACAGTAGGTTTTATTTTGATGTTGTTTAATTTTTTCTTTGAAATTTTACCGTCTTACTACTTTTTTGTTTTGATAATGTTTTACTTTCTTCTTTCGTTTTTGTTTCTAAATATTTCAGTATATTATATGTTTGAAGAGTATATGAAAATTTTATACTTTTTTCTTGCAGGTATGGTATTTGTCTATATTGCTCACTCTATTTTTAAAATCAAGCTTCCTGAGGCTCAATTTGTCGCCTTGATTATTTTAGATACTATCATCTCTTTGTTTGCTTATAAAAAAATAAGGGATTTAAAGAAAAAAAATGATATATCAGAGGGTGAAGGAACTCCTAGGGCATCTATACTTTTCTACTCCCTGATTCCATTTTATATGTATGGATTCTTATATTTTGTATTTTTAGTGACAGACAGAATTGTTGCATGGAGTAGTAATGTGGAGGCTAAACCATATTTTATATGGTTTGATGTTCCGTATGAGTTGGGGTTGGATTGGGCTTTAGTAACTCTGGTTTTGCTGATGGGGTTAACGGAGATAAGTATCCATGAATTCATGTACCGTATAAATGATATGATCATACAGTATAGATACAAAGAGTATCAGAAATTTAATGACAGGGTATTTCTATTTTTTAAGAGGTTTAATTCTATCTATCTGGTCTTATCTATAATTATTATATCTGTAGTCTATTTTAGTGTATATGTAGTATATAAAGTGACAGATTTAACCTATGTTGAGAATTTTTTTAATGGCTACACCCCTTTTGTATATTGGATTGCTGCTGTTTCATATGCTTTTATGGTAAATGGGCTCATGAATGTACTTTTTATATTTTCATTTTCAAGGCAAAATTTTTCTGTTAAGTCTATTGCAATAGCTACATTTGTTAATATAACTTTAGGTATGATTTTAAGTCGTATGTTTGGGTTAGAGTATGCCATATTTGGTTTGTTGATAGGAAGTATAATTTTTTGGGGATTGAGTTTTAATTACGCTATAAATATGTTTAAAAAATTAGAATTTTATTACTATTCGTCATTTTGAAAGGATTTTTATGAGAGGTTATTTGTTTGGTTTGGTTGGTTTGGCTTTGTTGATTAGCGGTTGTGCTACAAAAAATCAAAAAGTTTTAGAGAAAAAGATTTTATCTCCAGAGTCTGTTGAGATATATGATGTTAAAGTCGATAATGTTTGGCGCAAAATAAATAATGGAAGAGTTCTTTTAAAAGATTTCCCATTTGTGTCATATAAGCCAATTTTGGATTTTAATGGAAAATTTTCAAATCAATTTTATGATAAGGTTGATTATCGCTATAAATTTGCTCCATTAAAAGATGTTGATTTTTGGAAGCTTAGAGTAAATCCGTTTATAGAGGATTTTATATATGTTTTACCTACTTGGGCAAATGAATTTAAAAGAGTTTCAAATGATCTTTTTTCAAATATAGGCTATAGTTATAACCTTTCTACAAAAGAGCAAGAGATTCTTAAATGGTGGATATCACAAGGTGGAATACTTTGGATAGAGGGCGGAATATACTCTACAAGATACGATACATTTAAGAGAAATGGACAAATTGACGAAAAGGCAATCAATGCTAAAATAACAAAGAAAAGTAAAAATTTAAAGTTTTTCAACAGAAGAGTTAAAACTTTCGTTTATAAAAGCAAAAGGGTAGATGCTATAAATTATGACACACTTAAACTGCCATATAAAACAAAGAGTAAAATTGCATACTTTTATGATATAAGAGACCTCCAAATATTGACAGACAATTTTCTAACAGCAGACTTTATGCCAAAGGGTGATTATCTTTTAGAGTCAAAAAAAGGCAAACCTTTAGTGTCTTTTATCCAATATGGAAAGGGTGGAGTTCTGTTCTTAAGACCGTTTGAATTTCAAGACAAAAGATATGATGGAGAGCTTTTAAGATGGAAATTGATATTTTTTCTTATGAACAAGATGTATCTTAAAAATTTAAATTATGAAGCAGTAAAAGAGAAGTTTGATAATAGTAAAATTATAACGCTGCACAATTTACACTTTGCATACGACTCTTACAAATTATTGCCAGGTAGTATAAAGCTTTTAAGACCGATAGCAAATTATTTACTTGCATATCCTGATGCAAAAGTGAAAGTTCAAGGGCATACAGACAGCATAGCTTCAAGAAGATATAATAATACCCTCTCTTTAAATAGAGCAATCTCAGTAAAAAAGGAGTTGGTAAAAATGGGAGTATCTTCAAAAAGAATTTCTGTAAAAGGATTTGGAGAAGATAGACCAGTAGCAACAAATAAAACAGAAGAAGGAAGAGCACTAAACAGAAGAGTAGAATTTATAATTATAAGGAAATAGAAATTTATGCTTTCACCTGATGTCTATTTTGTAGATTTAAACATAATATACCAGATATTTTCACAAAATATCTGGTATATTTCTAAGATATTAATAACTTCTTATATTTTATTTTATTGGTTACCTACAAAAATTTTTCCTCAAGAGTTTACTGGTGTAGGTATTCAAAAGATTGTTTACAATTTTATATTTATGGTGGCTTATGTAGAAATTGTTGTAACATTTTTAATTTTTATTAAAATATTTACACTTTTATTACTTATTCTTAGCTTTTTTCTCACTAAGTTGGCATTTTTAAAATGGTATTATAAAAAAGATATTTTTGTTCTGCTTACTACTTTGAGAGTTAGTCTTATGCTTAGAGTTTTGAATTTTTTTGATTACCCGGTAAAAACTAAAACAGAGTTTTTGGTGTATATTAGAAACATGATTGTAAAAATACAGCAACAAATAACTATATATGGACTACTAAAACAGTTTTTGTTTTTTGCCGTGTTTATTTATGTGATATCAACTCTTATTTCAAGAGGTTTATATAGTTATAGTGATCCTGTTTCTGATACTTCACAATTTATAGAATGGCTAGACTTTTTACAGCAAAATATGCTCTTTTGGGACACAAAAGCATTTGGCGCAGATTTTTATGGACAAGTAATTCTTATATTTTTTGTAAACATTTTCACCAATATAGATCAAATTATCCTTTTTAGCCTTTACCCGATATTGTTACTTATGGCAATGTATTTTTCTATATATTTTATTGTAAAAGATTTTAGTAATTCAAAATATGTAGCTATTTTTGCTGTTATGATTCATGGCATTGTTCTTATGAGTCCTTTATCGGATATCTTTCTTGGTAGAGTTGTTACTACATCATTTCCAAATATTGTTGATTTGTATGGTTTTAAATTCTATATGCCAAAAGCAGTCGATATCATCAACAAAGGATACTATAGCGGATATATATCTTACACAAGATATATATCCGCATTAGCATATGAACACTCATCAATTTTTGTCTTACTGAATGCCTACTTTCTAATAAAAACACTAAATAGAGGATTAAATAGAGATTTATTACTATATGCTCTAACGCTTATGTTAGTTTTTACTTTTCATGGAGGTGGAGCAATTGTTCTGATAGTTATAAGTGTTTTGATAGCATTAAATTCGGTTCTATTTAGAAAAATTAACATATCACTTTTAAAAAGAGGATTGTTATCAGTATTGATCTCTTCTGTTATTGGAAATCTATGGATACTTTCTATGATAAAATATGGGATTCCAAAAAACTTTGGAGCAGCAGCACCATTTTTAGATAAACTGTTTGGAACGGCAAGGAATATGCAAAATGTTGTTGCAAGTGGCACAAAGATAGTTTCGATTATCAGTATAGACAGTATTCATTTATTGTTTTTTGCTATGTTGATTTTTGGTTTTATATTCTCCATGCTTACCAAAAGAAAATTTACAAATACATCTTTTTTATTGATAATTACTGGTATATTTATCACATATTTTGGTACAAATGCCGGGTTGCCCATGTTTGCCAAGCAGAGTAGATTGGCTGAGTATGTAATGTTTGCTATAACACTACTTTTTTCATTTTATTTTTATTACATTTTCTACAAGCCATCTTTTTTATTGTTAAAAAAATATGCAAGAGTTTTGGTAATAAGTGTTACATATGCACTATTTTTCATTTTCATAATCACTGTTCCAAGATGGATGGATAGTAAACTATTTTGGAAAAATATAAATGAATTGGAATATACCTCTATACCGCAGATTATATTAAGAATAAATAAGGAGAATAGACCATTTAATTGGACTGTTGTTTCATATGTCCAAGAATATGCGAAGGTTAAAAATAAAGGTTTTCATATAAATACACAAAATTTTCTTTTAAGATATAACCCTAAAGAGAGGTATTTAAAAGTGCCTACTAAAAAGATATTTATATTTGTAGAAAATTTTCCAAATCCATACAAAGGTATGCAAGAGTGGTATTATAGATGGAGAGGAGATATACAAAATAGTCTTAAGAGTTGGGTGGCTATATATATGTCAAGTCATACAAATATGAAAATATACTATAAAACTAAAACAGTTACTATTTATGAGATTGATAATAGTAATTATATTGAACACCTAAGAGAGATGAGTGTTGATAAAAAAACTTCTAAATAGTTGCTGTTTAGCTATAGATATAGGGAGTATATAATGTTTGCACATAGTGTATATTTTGTGGATATAGCTATAATCTCTCAGATTCTTATAAAAAATATTTGGTATATGACAAAATTACTTTTAGTTGCATATATAGTTTTTTATTGGATTCCAACTAAAATTTTTCCACAGGAACAGACTGGCGTTGGTGTGCAAAAAATTGTTTTTAATTTTATATTTATGGTTGCTTATGTAGAAACCGTTGTCCCATTTTTAATTCTTATAAAAGCCTTTAGTCTTTTTCTTTTTATATTTTCTCTGTTTTTAACCAAGTTGCTTTTTGGAAAATTTTATTATAAGAGAGATATATTTTTAGAACTAGATTGTATAAAAATTGATGTAATGATGTGGTTTTTTAATTTAATGGATAAAACCAAAGAAGTTAAGAATACGGGAATAAAATATTTTGGAAAAAAACTTCTACGCCTTCAAAGGTCAATGACAGTATATACTATGCTTAAACAAGTTCTTTTCTTTTCTATATTTTCATATATAATTTTAACATTAATGGCGAGAGGAATGTCAAGTTATAGCAATCCAATACCAGATGCATCACAATTCATAGATTGGGTTGTCTCTTTGGGGCAAAATATCTTATATTCAGATAGCAGATCTGCAGGAGCAGATTTCTATGGACAAGCTATTATTATATTTTTTGTAAATACATTTACAAATATTGATCCAATCATACTGTTTAGTTTGTATCCTACTCTTTTGTTGTTGGCACTCTATTTTTCCATATATTATGTTATCAGAGATTTTACAGGATCTAGTTTTGTTGCGATCTTTGCAGTTATGGTGCATGGTATAATATTTATGAGTCCATTATCGGATATAATTTTAGGTAAAATTATAGTTTCTCAAAATATACCAATAGCTAATTTTTATAATTTTAAGATTTATCTTCCTACTCTAAAAGATGCTGCTTCTATTGGCGTGAGCAATGGCAATGTGCCTTATTTGAGATATATATCAGGATTGGCTTATGAGCACTCGTCTGTTTTTGTGCTTTTGAATTCTTATTTTTTAATAAAAACATTAGATACTCATATAAAAAAATATCTATTTTTGTATGCACTAACATTAATGCTAGTTTTTATTTTTCATGGTGGCGGTGCTATTGTTTTGATTATTATTAGTTTATTGGTAGCTATAAATGCTGTTATCTTCGGAAAAATTACGCCACAAATCTTAAAGAGCGGTTTGCTATATATCATCATTGCTTCTATTGTTGGAAATTTTTGGATATTGTCAATGATAAAATATGGAATTCCTCAAGATTTTGGAGCGGCCGCACCATTTTTGGATAAGCTTTTTGGTACAGCTAGAAACATGCACGAGATATCCAAAGTAGGCACAAAGACTATAGCGGTTTCAGATATTACAAATATACATGTAGCATTTTTTTTGATTATGCTTTTAGCATTTTTTCTTTCAATAATCAGTAAAAGAAAATTTGCAAACACATCTTTTATTTTAATTGCTTTTGGTGTATTTATCGCATATTTTGGTCCAAATTTTGGATTGCCCTTGGTTGCTAAACAAAGTAGATTGGCAGAGTATCTTTTTTTTGCTATGACTGTTTTAGCATCTTTTTCTTTTTATTATCTTGTTGATAAACCAATATCTTTTGCTTTTAAGAAATATTCAAAAATGTTGATTATGATTATAATATACAGCATATTTTTTATAACTACATTAACAGTTCCTAGATGGATCGATACAGACTCTTTTTGGAAAAATATAAATGCCATAGAGTACACATCAATATCAGAAGTTATTTTGAAGATTAATAGTCAAAATAGACCTTTTACATGGACAGTAGTTTCCTATGTTCAAGAGTATGCAAAAGTTAGAGATAAGGGGTATCACATAAATACTCAAAATTTTCTTTTAAGATATAATCCAAATAGTAGCGAATTAAAGATTGATACACCTAAAATATATATATTTATAGAGAATTTTCCAAATCAATACAAGGGTAAAGGCGAATGGTATTATAGATGGAGAAGAAATATTCAAGATGATATTAAAAGCTGGGTAGCAATGTATAGTGCAACTCACAGCAATATTAGGATATACTACAAGACAAAAACTATCACTACATATGAGATAGACAACAGTGATTATGTTGAGCGTATGAAAAAGCTAAGAAGGTTAAAAAATGGGCATTTTTGAGCAGAGCAGGTACTATTTTAATTATGTTTTGCCTGATATTATTTTATCAAATTTAAGTCAAGTGAATAATTTTTTAAGCCAATTTTGGTGGCTTTTTTTTATTTTTATGTTATTGTTGGTATTGGTAAATATGAATTTTTTCAGGAAGAGTTTAAGTCTTAAAATGGAGTTGAGAGTTTTTGATGAATTCTATAAAGATCTCAGTAGTAGAGTTGATGCAAAGGACATAGAGATATCCATACTTAAGAGCACCCATCTTGTAAAGGCCAGATTTGGAGCTTTGTATGAGTTAAGAGGAGAAACATATATCCTTATAGAATCAGATGCTTCAAATAAAAAAACTTTGTCTGTTTCCTTGAGAATAGGAAAAAAAGATTTAAAGAGATTTGAAAAAAGTGGAAATTTTAACATAACATACTTCTTGAGCAGTGATGAAAAATATATGATTCTTTTTTTCTCTTTAGGCGAAATCAGAAAAGATAGATATAACGGACATTTTAGTTTGATTTTGGGATATTACGATAGAGTGGTTAGAAATTTAAAATCTAAAGGATCTGAAACTATTTCAAATGTTAGTAGAGATACTGCTGTCTCATTGGTGAAACTTCAAATGGATAAATATCAATTTTTTAAATTTTTTGTTGCTCTCATAATGAAGCTAACAAAAGCAAAAGGGGCTAGATTATTAACAAAACAGAATCAGCTAATTTTTGAGTACAAGCCAATTGACAATGCATCTAAACAGAAAGTGTTTTACATAAGGAATACCCCATATAAATTAGAGTATTATGATGATAAAAATGTAAGTATTGAAACAATTACCCAAATAGGTTCTTTTCTTGATATGTCAGGTGCATTTTTAGAAAATATAGATAAAAATAGCGAGATGGTAAAAAATTATCTAGCTCTTTTAAACTTTACAAATGAAGCGATAGAATTAGAAAATATATATTACAGAAATCACTCTTTAATGGTACAAATAATTTCTGTAGAGTTGGCAAAATCTCTATTTTTAACAGAAGAGGAGATAGATATCATATCGCTAGGAGCAACTTTGCATGATATCGGTATGGTAGGAGATTTATTGGCAATTTTGGATAAGAATAAATTTGGCAAAACAGAGATGAATCTTATAAAAGAGCATCCTTTGATAGGTAGTATTATGGTTGAACCTATTTGTCATATATATCCAATTTCAGATATCATTAAATACCACCACGAGAGATTTGATGGAAAAGGGTATCCTTTTGGCATCAAGGAGTCTCAGATACCAATAGGAGCTCAAATAGTCTCTCTAGGTGAATTTTATAGTGGCATAACAAGTGATAGGTCTTACAAAAAAGGGAAAAGTCATCAAGAGGCAGTGGAAGAGATAAGGAAATTAAAAGGTAAAATGTTTAGCCCTATTTTGGTAGATATTTTCATTGAGATAGAAAAATCTATCGAGATGAAAATAGTTAAAATCAGAATGAAAAAAAAGGACAAAGAGAAAAATGAATCAATTTAGTATTGTAATGCCAGTATATAATGAAGAAGATACTCTTTTAGAAGCTATATTAACACTAAAAAAATTCCTGAATAAAAATGATTACATATATGAAATAGTTTGTGTGGATGATAAATCAACTGATCAAAGTGGAAAAATTTTAGATGAACTAGAAGAGATAACAGTAGTTCATCATAAAAAAAATAGAGGATACGGAGGGGCGCTAAAAACTGGAATCAAAAAAGCAAAGTATGATACTATAGTTATTATGGATTCAGATGGACAACACAGAGCAGAAGATATACCTAGACTTTTAGATGCTTACGAGGGTGAAGAGTGTATGGTGATAGGGCAAAGGAAAATATACCAAACAAAAGCAAATAGGATACTTGGGAAAATATTATTGCATAAGATTGCAAATTTTATATTTAAAGAGGATATCCTTGATATAAACTCAGGTTTTAGAGTATTTAGTAAAAAAAGTGCGAGTAGATATCTTCATCTCTGTTCTGAGAGATTTAGCTTCTCAACTTCTATTACAATAGCTTATATATCTGAGTATTTGGATATAGTTTATGTCCCAATAGAGGTGCAAAAAAGAGCGGGAGGAGTTAGTAGAGTAAATTTTAAGACTGGTTTTAGAACCATTTTAAAAATTTTAGAGTTAGGTATGATTTTTAAACCATTGAGAGTTGTGTTACCTCTTAGTTTTATTTTTGCTTTTGTTGGTACAATTTCATTCTGTTTTGATTTATATAATATTAATTTAACAAATACCACGGTTTTTTTATTTTCTAATGCGGTTATTCTTTTTATCTCAGCACTTTTAGCAGAACAGATTAATAATATAAGAATGGAGATAATCCGTCGTGAATAATTTTAAAAAGATAGTATTAGCATGGTTCGTAAAAATATTTGGACACGATAAGGTTAAAGGAGTGACCAAAGTTTTTCATCTTCTAGGAGCAGTTATATTGATTTATATACTATCTACATTGCAATATAGCAGGATATTTTATATACTAAAAGAGATAAATTTCTTTTATCTTTTCTTGCATATGTTTAGTTTTTTTATCTATTTTTTTCTAAAAGTATATAGATTTTATTTTATATTAGATAGGTATAGCCATAAAGCATCTTTTTTTACTGTTTTTGGTGCAACAATCGAAGCACAGTACTTTGGTTTTGTTACGCCATCTAGAATAGGAGAATCTATAAAAATAGTTTTTTTAGAGGCAAAAGCAGGTATTCCAAAAAAAATCTCTTTGATGACATATGTATATGATAGATTTCAAGATCTCTATTTTATGTCTTTACTAGGTCTGCTTGGATTTATTTTTATACTCAAATTGCCGATAAATAAATATCTTTTGGTATTTGCAGTATGTATGCTTATTGTTTTTCTTGTAAAAAATTTAATTCTTAAAAGAATTGCAAAAAAATTTAAAATAGATAAATTTTCAATTTTGAGTTTAAAATCTGATTTTTATCTTTTTTTTCAAAATAACCTAATATTTCTTTTTTTCTTTTTAGAATTCTACTTCTCTGCTCTATCGTTAGGTGTAGATATAGATTTTTTCTATCTAAGTGCTGTAGCTGTTCTTGGCTCTCTTTCAACACTCATACCTATATCAGTATCTGGTCTAGGAATAAGAGAAGGTATTTTTATATACTATTTAGTTAAAATTGGAGTTTCAAAAGAGAGTGCCTTTTTAATATCTTTTTTGGACAATTTTGGTTTTTTAATTATATTTGTTCTTATTTTGCATTTAGTTTATAAAATTATGTTGAAAATATTTGCTAAATGGGTAAGTGAGCATAAGGTTAAAACAAATGCTTAAAGTAGTTTTAAATGATAATAAAAACAATGAAATAGCTATAGTAATTCCTCTATATAATGAGGAGTTTGTCATAGAGGGAGTACTAAAAGAGCTTAAGAGTATGTATCCGCAATTTGCACTTATAGTTGTAGATGATAGTTCAAATGACAACAGCTACTCCAAAGCTTGTTTAGAGGGTATTTTCCTTCTTAAACATACAGTGAATCTTGGTCAGGGAGCTGCACTTCAGACGGGCATAGAGTATGCTATAGAATTAGGATGCAAATATGTTGTTACTTTTGATTCAGACGGTCAACATGATCCCAAAGATATTGAATCATTTGTGAATAGATTAAAGATGGGAGATATAGATATAGTTTTAGGTTCTAGGTTCTTAGGAAAAACTCAAAATATGCCAATTAGCAAGAGATATTTACTTAAGTTATCAAGGATGTTTACATGGTTAACAACTGGTTTGTGGCTTACCGATTCTCACAACGGATTTAGAGCCATAAATATAAAAAGGTTTCCTAATTTTGAGATTAAACAAAATAGAATGGCTCATGCTTCAGAGATAATAAACATTATAAAAACTCTAGAAATGAGATATGAAGAGTTGCCGTGCAATATACGATATAGTGAGTACAGTATGGGCAAAGGACAGTCGATGTGGAATAGCATCAATATTGTATTTGATTACTTTGTAGGGAATTTAATGAAATGATAATAATTAAACTTTTTCTAATTATAGTCTTATCAATAATTTTTATACTTTTTGCCTTTTCAACAAAAAAAAGAACATTTCAAAAGCTTTTTGTTGTATTCGGCTATCTTGTGCTCGTTGTATTTATAGTAGATCCAGGTTATTCTGATAAGGTTGCACATCTGTTTTCCATCGGCACAGGAAAGGATTTGGTGCTGTATATTTTTGCTGCCATAACGAGTCTCATAAATATCGTTTTATATATTGGAAGCAAAGGTCACGATAGTGCGATTACTAAAATCATAAGAGAGAATGCAAAAAAAGATGCTAAAAAGTGTAGATAATATAGACAAAATTCTTTTTTCAAAAGAGTTCATCTGTAATTTTAAAAGAGCTATAAAAGAGTTTTATAACTATGAAGAGTATATGGATTTTTTGATAGTGCCATCAATATTTGGTGGAAAAGCTCTCTCTTATCTTCCGATTTTAAGCTATACTGACAGAAATAGTAGTGATATTATAGATCTTTTAGAGTTATCAAAAGAGAGTGAATATCAGATCAGAGTTCTAAATTTTGATTATAAAAATTTTAGAGATGGCGATACTGTAACTATGAGAATTAACATAGATGGAAGAAGCAGTGATGAGATATTGATGGAAAATATGAAATCAAAATATAGAAAAGTGATAAAAAACTCTATTAAAAAAAATGACTTTACATTTGTGTTTGGAAACAGTAGAAAATTTATAGAAGATTTCTATCTTGTTTACTCTGATATAATGTATAAACATGGGACTCCTCCATTAGATGAAAAATTCTTTTTTGAGCTGTCAAGAAAGTTGCTCGAATGTGTACTTTTTTACAATGTTTATGATAATGAAAATATCATAGCTTCTTATTGTGTATTTATCGACAGTAATTTGGCATATGGAGCCTGGGGTGGAGCTGATGACAGATATAGAGATAGGCTTTTAGGCCATTTTGCATATTGGAATATCATAAAAGATTTGGCTGATAATAGAAAAATAAAAGTTTTTGACTTTGGTCGTTCTCCATTTGGGAGTGGTGGTTATGTATTTAAACATAGATTTGGTGCTAGAGCAGTGAAGGTAGAGATAATTAGCTCGCAAGAGAGTGACATATATTCAAAATACTCACTAGCTTCAAGTATATGGAAAAGGCTACCTAGAAAAATAACCGATCTTGCGGGACCCAAACTATGTAAATATTTGGTTGATTTATGATTTGGTTTACTATAGATGTTGAAGAGGTGACGGATATGAATTTTTCCGTTAGATGGGAAAATCCTCCATATGTTGAATATGAGAAATATATAGATGAGTTTATATCTTTTTCAAAAAATTTTCATTCAACTGCATTTGTCTTGGGTGGTTTTGCAAAAAAATATCCCGATATAGTAAAAAAAATATCAAAAAATGGTATAGAGATAGCATCGCATGGTTTTAAACATGAGTTGGTCTATAGACAAAAATTTACTCAATGGAGTAAAGAGTTAAGCGATTCAAAAAAATTACTAGAAGATTTGATATCTAAGAGTGTTAATGGATATAGAAGTCCGAGTTGGTCAATGCCTTTTGAAAAGAGATATTACGAAGAATTGGTAAAAATTGGTTTTGAGTTTTCATCTTCTTACTTTCCAATGAAAAATTATATGTACGGAAACTCTATCAATAAAACAGAATCATTTTGTATATATACAGAGTTTGGTAAAATAGAAGAGAGACCAATCCCAAAATTTATTATACCTTTTAGTGGCGGTTTTTATCTAAGAGTTCTGCCGTTATGGGTATTGAAAGTTTTATTCAAAAAGAGTAAAAACAGTACACTTTATGTTCATCCTTATGAGCTTATGGATCAAAATTTAATGTGGTTTTTTAAGAGATTTACAAAATTAAATTTGGATTTTTTTCTTGCTTTTTACTCTACAGGTTTTGCAAAAGACAAAATTAGAGAGATAATAAAAAGTGTATAGAGTTGCACAAATCGTATTGTTAGCTGTAGTGGCTTGGTATCTTTTTACTGGATTTGATATCAGCAAGATAGATTTATCTATATTTTCATCTTTGGGAATAATTTTAACACTCTCCTCTCTACTAGTATCTCAAATAATTTTATCTTTAAGATGGATGGTTATGTCAAATCTATCTTTTAAAATCTCTTTTGAGACAATTACTATCTCAAGCGCATTAAATATACTATTGCCAGCAAGATTGGGCGAGTTATCAAAGGCTTTTTATCTTAAAAAGTTTTATAATAATAACTACAATAAAACAATTTCAATCATTTTTATGGAAAGATTTTTTGATATAATCGTTCTTTTTTGGATAATGTGTTATTGGTTATACAATTTTTTTTCAGATACTTTTATAAAAAATGCTACAATATTTTTGGCTATTTTTATTTTAATTACTTTTATTTCACTTCGTTCTAAAATATTATATCATTTCTTAAAAAAAATTCCTTTTCAATTTATAAGAGTATATTCACAAAAGTTATACAAAAATATCAATAGATTGCTCAAAACTCCATACAAGGCATTGTTTTATACGCTTTTGGTGTGGTTTTTTTATTTTGTTAGTTATATTTTATTTTTTATGTATAGTGCGAATTTTAATATCTCTTATGAAGAGATGCTGGAGTTATTTATATTTTCCACTATTGCCCTATCTATACCTCTTGCACCAGCAGGCATAGGTACATTTGAAGGAGCTATAGTAATTTTCTTAACTCATCATGGCATAAGCAAAGAGGATGCATTTATGAGTGCTACAATTTATCATATATTAATTTTTGCTGTAGATTTTTTGCTTCTGTATTTGATACTTATTTATAAAAAAATTCACTATAAGGATTTGGTAAAAAGATGAAAATATTACTTTTCATTATATTATGTTTTGGCGTTTTAACTTTTGGAAACGATATAAAATCTAATGCTTTTTTAGTAGATAAAAGTCTGTATAAAACCTATGATTTTAAAAAAGGAAAAATTTTAAAGAAAAAAGGTGATTATGTCTTAGGCTCTATGTTTGCTGATAAAGAGGAGATGAATTGGACTGGAAAATTTAAAATAGCTGAATTGGGCGGGATTGATGATATACATATAAATTATGATTTATTGAAAAAAAGTGGAGCTTTGGATATAAAATACCGTCTTGGTTATGATTGGATGCCCGCATTTTATTATTACACAAGTGGCAAAAATAGAAAATTTGTTAAATGGCTATACAATAAGAGAGATTTGGCTACTCTAAATCCTAAAGGTCCTTTTTTGCATTGTAAAAAAAATGGATATGATTGGTGTCAAGATTATTATTATAACTATGGAGATAAAGAGATATTAGAAAAGAGAGCTAAAGATCTATCTTCAAATATGAAAACAAAAGGATTTAATGGGCTCTTTTTTGATTGGGCTTCGGGTGGTTTTATAAACTCAAAGGAGTATATAGGTTTAAAAAGAAGATTTTACAAACTAAATCCAGATAAAAATTATTTTAAGATGATTGCAAAGTTTTATAGGGAGTTAAAAAAGAGAAAGATATTTTTTGTTACGAATCAAGCCTTTAGACAAGAGAAATATCTATTGAAATATATAACTTATGATATGACTGAAAGCTACATAACTACGGATACGAAGATTAAAAAGAGGGTGCAAATTGCAGGGAAAGGGTGGGTAGATAGCATTAAAGTAACAAATTACTATCCTATATATAAAAACTCAAAAAATTTAAAAGACTCTTTGCATTTTATTGATTTACTTACCAAATATAAAAAGAGTTATAAAAAGTATGGTTTTAAAAATTTTATATATTTAAATTATATTGCACCTAGATATGAAAAGATTTATGAGAGTATGCCACTGTATGCAGAAAAAAAACCAAAAAATGCTATATATTTTAGCTATGCTATGGCGAAACTGACTGATAATTTAGTTTATGCGGAGCTCTCTAGTAATAGAAAACTAGAGAGAAGTGATATTTATTTTTATGATTTAGGAGAAGTTTTAGGAAAAAAATATGAAAAGATAGACTCTATCGGTGGATACATTAGATTTTATAAAAATGGTTTTGTTGTAGTCTCAAGTGCTCAAAAAAGCACTATATATCTAAAGATAAAATCTAAATATATACCAAATAATAGCTATGTTTTTAATCCGTTTGAAAATATTTGGTTGAAGAGTGGTGATGAGAATTTGGTTGTAAAGATTGATTATCTAAAAGATGCTTTTACAAAAAAGACTCTCCCGGCAGGAAGAGTTTTTTTATATAATCAAAACTAGATTTTTGATTTTATCTCTAGAGTCGTATCTCTTTTATTATTTAAAAAATATTTTCTGACCTCTTTTTGCCCCTCTTTTGCTAATGGTATTGTAACCAATGCTCTTGTACCCTCTTGCAAGATATAATTACGATTTGGCACGATTGATTCTATAGTCATTCTCCCAAAAGCATCACTTACTATAGGATTTACTTGTTTTATAGTTGCATCTACTCTGTATGGTGGAGTTGTGACAAAACTAATGCTTATCTTTTTGCCTTTAGATATAAAAGGAAGTAATCCTGTTGAAAAACCCGCTTTAATTGTAACTTTGTCTATGTTTACTATAGAGCAGATTTTCCTATTTGCTCCTATGGACTCTCTTTGATTGATTGATAAGCTTGCCACAAAACCATCTATCTCTGCATATGCATCAGCATGCTTTATCTTGTATTCTAATTTTTTCAATTCAACTTTTGCTATTTTCAACTGTTTGTTTAGATTTTTGATTTTTTCAAAATTATCAGTATTATTGTTTTTGTTACTATATAGTGCATTTATATAATTTTTTTTATAGCTGTTTTCTTCAAAGTTATTTATATATCCTCTTGACCTTAAAAATGCTATCTTCTTTAGTTCTCTAGCAGCAAGATTTATGGCTGGAACGCTACCTTCTACTATATTTTTTGACAAAACATGCTCTCTTATCTGTTCTAGTGAAGAGATTTCGATTTTTTTATTTTCAATATCTAGATTGATTAGCTCTTTATCTAGAGAGTAGATTATATTGCCTTTTTTTACCTTGTCTCCATTCTTAACAAATATATCTTTAATGTAACCGGCTACAGAAGAGATGACATCTTGCTTTTGCATAGGATATACAGCACCCTCAATTCTGATACTTACATTATTTTCTGTAGTTTTTAACTCTTTTTGTTCTTGAGTTTTTGCACATCCACTAAAAAACAGTGCTGCTGTCACTGAAACTATCAAAAAATTATATAAAAAATTCATATAAAGCTCCTCTTTAGTGTTATTATATCATAACTTTATCCTATGTTCGTGTAAACAGCTTGGACATCATCATCATCTTCAACTCTCTCTACTACTCGTTGGATCTCTGCTAGTTGTTCTTCTGTAAAACTCACCGGAGTGTTTGCTATTCTCTCTAGGGTTGCTTTTTTTACATCTATTTTTAGACTTTCAAGAGCATGTGATAGATTTCCAAAGTCTTTGTAGTCTCCGTGAATCAGTACGAGTCCATCCTCTTCCTCTA
>Ga0256840_1001681_pt1 | contig 20430 bp, 18 predicted proteins | sample 355202metaG_FD_185969 | JGI IMG/M metagenome (GOLD analysis project Ga0256840, IMG submission 185969) | Hydrothermal vent microbial communities from Mid Atlantic Ridge, Atlantic Ocean - 355-202 | ecosystem: Environmental > Aquatic > Marine > Hydrothermal vents | place: Atlantic Ocean: Mid...
GGATACCAAGGGCATGATAGGTAACAATCACTATCAACGTATAGCCAAGAGTAACGTTGATATTTGCCGTTGGTGACATGAATCCCGGGATGAGACCCATATAGTTGGAGATAAGTATCAGATAACCAAAGGTGGCTACCATAGGAAAGATCATTCTGGCCTTCTGTCTATCACCTACCTGTTCAGTGACAAAATCTTCCAGACCGCCAACAAACATCTCCATTACATTTTGCAGTCCGCTGGGGATCATCCGGAGTTTTTTTGTACCTAACCAGGCCAGGACTACACAGATGATCATGGCCAGATAGCTGTACTGCATGTGGGGTGCGATAATCTGAGCAAACTTGGAGCCTCCCCCATAGGCAGGCAAGCCCAAGGCATCAAGAATTATCGGTAAAAACAGTAACGGGTGTTCCATGATTAAAGGGCCTCCTCCAAACTTGGATATGAAAGAATAAAAAATTTAAAAAACTGGCGGGGTAATCAATCCCCCTATTTTATCCCCTGTTAAGTTCCTCCCAAAACAGGAAGGGCAATAGTGAATCAACATTCATCCCGGGGCGAAAATAAAAATTTTTCCGATTTTTGTTTCTACAATAGATGAATCGTCTCGCCCCTGTAGAACGCTGTATTGCTCTCACTGACAACAACTATAAGTATCTCTGGCTTATAATCCAAAGGGCCAGTGAGCATTATAATCCCTTCTTGGGGTAAAGTTATTATCACAAGGCCCTTGGGGTGTCAATAGCAAATGGTCAACTGGATGCGATGAAATTGAAGGCGGATTCAGCAGCCATAAGTGTGTCGTTAATCACGTAATCATCATGGGCCAGAGAGACAAAGGCTGCCTCGAACTGTGAAGGTGCCAGCCAGACCCCCTGGTTAATCATCTCTCTAAAAAATGCCCCATAGCTCTCAGTGTCTGATGCTGAGGCCTGCTGGAAATTTTCCACGGATCCATCCTGCCCGAAGAAGCAGGTCATCATGGATCCCACTCCTTGCAATCTGGCCTGGATGCCGTTGTCTGTGATGAGTTGCATTAGCCCCTCTGCCAGGATTTCCGCCCTGGAACCAAGGATGTCGTAAGTTCCCGGTCTGCTCAATATCTCTATGGTAGCCAGGCCTGCAGCTGTGGCAAGGGGGTTGCCTGAGAGAGTGCCTGCCTGATAGACAGGTCCTTCAGGGGCGATCTGTTCCATGATCTCCTTTTTGCCGCCATAGGCCCCAACCGGAAGCCCTCCGCCGATGATCTTGCCTAAGCAGGTGAGATCCGGCAGAATGCCAAAATATTCCTGTGCGCCTCCAAGTGCCAGCCGGAATCCGGTTATCACCTCATCAAAGATGAGAATTATTCCATAATGAGATGTGATCTCCCTGGCCAGTTCCAGAAATCCTGTCTTGGGTGGAACAACGCCCATGTTGGCAGGAACCGGCTCCATGATAACGGCTGCAAGGTCATCTCTGTTTTCCTTTATAGTCTTTTCAAGGAGCCCCTGGTCGTTGAAGGGGATGGATATGGTGTTTGCAACTATCTCCTCTGGCACTCCAGGGCTGCCAGGGATGCCAAGGGTGGCAACACCAGATCCAGCCTTGACAAGAAATGAATCTGCATGGCCATGATAGCAGCCATCAAACTTCAGAATCTTTTTCCTTCCAGTGACACCCCTTGCCAGCCTAATGGCGCTCATGGTCGCCTCTGTTCCTGAGTTGACCAGCCGCACCTTCTCGATAGAGGGGACATACTCCACTATCTTTGCTGCCAGGGCCACCTCCCGCCAGGTGGGTGCCCCGAAGCTTGTTCCTCCTTCTAAGGCTTCAGAAACTGCCGCCCTGACATGGGGGTGGTCGTGCCCGAGGATCATAGGCCCCCAGGAGCAGACGTAATCTATGAATACGTTACCATCTACATCAGTTACATAGGGGCCATTTCCCCTTTCAACAAACAATGGATCGCAACCTACAGATTTACATGCCCGTACAGGGCTGTTCACTCCACCAGGGATTATCTCCTGGGCCCTTTTGAAAAAGGCCTGTGACAATGAAACATCCATGATCCTCTCTCCTCGATTCCAGATTTTCTAAGATAGCTCCAGCAGTGCAATGCAGGACACCCCTGGGTAATCCCGTCCTGCTCATGGAGATAGCAGGTTGATCACTGCAGATGCAAGGTTTGAAACTGCTTAAAACTGAAGTAATCTTAATGCGTGAAACCGAATAAGTCACTCCCTCTAAATCTGTTCTATCCTGTGGTTTTTCTGTCAATGGTTATTGCTCCGCTTGTTGGGGTTATTATCACAGGGAAGAAGATAGGCCCATATCTGGAATTTCCGCCAAGGACCATCTACGTACAGCATCATCCATTCTCCTGGCCTGTATTCATCTCTCTTGCAATGTTTGAGCTGGCATCTCTTGTGCCAGTGGTCCGGCATCTTTTGAATGCCTTTTGGAAAAGATGCTGCAGGTTTTGTATTCCATTGAAGATGAGGGCTCTGCCCTGGTGGGGCTGGTTGGCAGCCTTTTCCCTTGTAGTTAGCTGGATTATAGCCTGGAACCGATTTCCCTGCATGGCACCTGTACAGGTCTACACCTATATACCGATCTGGTTCAGTTTCATCTTTTTAGTGAATGGTGTCACCAATGCCATTAAGGGAAGCTGTTTGATGACCCGGTTCAGAACCGGATTCCTGCTTATGTTTCCTTTGAGCGCCCTGTTCTGGTGGTACTTCGAGTACCTGAACCGGTTTGTCCAGAACTGGTATTATCTGGGAGTGGATGATTTTACTCCTCTTGGCTATGTAGTCACTGCCTCCATAAGCTTCTCTACCGTACTGCCTGCGGTGCTTTCAGTGCATGAGCTGATTCTCTGTTTGACCGGAGGGGCGTCCATTTTCAAGAGATGGGTTCCGGTAAGGATTCCCTTCCGCAGGGGGCATATCACCGCTCTTCTTCTCCTATCACTGGCCTGTCTCTCCTGCATATCCATCTATCCAGACCAGTTTTTCTGGCTGCTCTGGGTGAGTCCCATGATTGCAATTACCTCCCTGGACTATCTTTATGGACGTGAAGTTGTTTTCAGCCCTGCAGCCCAAGGAGACTGGTCAAGATTGATATCTCTTGCATTTGCCGGGCTGATCTGCGGATTTTTCTGGGAGATGTGGAACTATCACAGCCAGGCAAAATGGATCTATATGATCCCCTATGTCGGCAGGTTTCACATATTCGAGATGCCTCTTCTGGGTTACGGCGGCTATCTTCCCTTTGGCGTGGAGTGCTGGCTTGTAGGAAGATTGGCCCTGCCAAATCGGTATTGGGAGGATATCCTGGGCGGGGAAGAGTAATGAAAACATCACAACGTAAATACGGTAGTATTGAATTAGGGGGTAAAGGTGAGGGGCAGGCGATCTGATTTTCCATTATTGCCCATAAATCGTATCGAGATGCAAGAAAGGGGATGGGATCAGGTGGATGTTGTCCTGGTCACCGGTGATGCATATATTGACCACCCCTCCTTTGGCATAAGTCTCATTGGCAGGTGGCTTGAAGCCCATGGCTTTCGTGTGGGCATAATCTCCCAGCCAAGGCTGGATACCCTTGAGGATATATCTGCCCTGGGGCGTCCTCGTCTCTTCTTCGGGGTTTCAGCGGGGAACCTGGATTCCATAGTTGCCAACTATACCGGTAATTGCAGGGTGCGCGACACAGATGCCTACAGTCCGGAGGGCAATCCATATTTTCCGGACATGGACAGGGGAAAAACTGGGAGGCGAAGGCCTGATCGGGCAGTGATAAGATATGCCAATCTGGTTCGCCAAGCCTTTCCTGGTGTGTTTCTGGTTGCAGGCGGGCTTGAGGCATCCCTAAGAAGGTTCATCCATTATGATTTTCAGCAGCAGTTACTCAGAAATTCAATCCTGACCGATGCCAAGGCAGACCTTCTTGTTTACGGGATGGGAGAGCGGGCCATACTGGAGATTGCCAGGATGCTTGATGATGGCGTCAATCCTTCTGGCATTGCTGGTACGTGTGAGAGGTTGTCTCAAAGGGAGTTTCAAGAAAGAATCGGGAGTTGTGGAAACGAATTGATATTTCTCCCCTCATGGAATGAGATTGCCCAGGCCAGGACCAGGTTTCTGGAAGCAGAGATTGCAATAGACAGAGCTACCAGGAGTGCTGATCCTCCAGTGCTTGTTCAGAGACAGAAGTCAGGTCAGTGGATCTGGCAGAACAGAAGGGCCTCATCCATGACAACAACAGAGTTGGACCAGCTCTATGAACTCCCGTTTTCCAGAATGGTGCATCCTTTTTTTGGTCAGGTACCTGCTTATGAGATGATACGCCACTCCATAACCGTGGTCAGGGGGTGTTGCGGGAATTGTGCATTTTGTGCCATCAATAGACACCAGGGGGCGAGGGTTGTAAGTCGTTCACCAGGATCTGTGATAAAGGAAGCGGAGATGGTGGCTGCAATGCCCGGTTTTCGAGGAACCATCACAGACCTCGGAGGGCCTACTGCCAATCTGTATGGAGTCCGTTGTGACCGGATGGATCTCTGCAGCAGGCGTGACTGTCTCTTCCCTTCCCTTTGCCGTCATCTCAAGATAGATGGAAGCCGGTTCAGCAGACTCCTGCAGCAGGTGTCCCGCATAAAGGGTGTAGAACATCTTTTTGTCTCATCTGGTCTCCGTATGGATCTCCTGATCCGGACTCCTGAACTTCTGGAGCGGATTGTGCGCAACCATACTCCCGGGGCGTTGAAGATTGCTCCTGAGCATACTGAAAGCCAGGTGCTTCGGTTTATGCACAAGCCTGACGGCGATCTGCTGGTACGGTTTCTCAAGATGGTCAGAGAGATAAAGGTCAGGGGAAGATCAGGTAGGGCAGAGGTCACTGCCTATTTTATCACTGCCCATCCTGGTTGTACCCTGGATCATATGAAGGCCATGGCAAGAAGGCTTCGGGAATTGAGACTTTCAGTCAGGCAGTTCCAGGATTTTACCCCTACTCCAGGCACTCTATCAACTGCCATGTATGTTACAGGGCTCAGTATTCCTGGGGGAAAAAGGATATTTGTTGCCCGGAAAAGGAGTGAGCGGGCAGCCCAGCGCAGGGTGCTTGAAAGACTGATGATTCCCCAAGGAGGGCAGGAGAGATCTTCTGCTGCCTCACGAATCGGCAGGAGTGAGAGAACTGTGAAAAAATGAAAAAACCCCTTCAGGCGATCCTGAAGGGGTCTGAGGAGGGTTTGCTGCGTAGAAAACGGTTACCTATTCAACATTGCACTCTACCGGAGGGCCATCCAGCAGTTCTGAGAGCCACTGTTTCAACTCTCTGTTAGGCGGATAAACGCCTACTCCTGGTCTGAAACCTCCCTCTTCTATGGAGGCCCGGAAGAGCTCCTGGGTTACAGGAATCTTTGCCAGCTCTTCTGCCTCCCTGGAGTTTCGTCTTATGAGGGTGACCTGGGGCGGAGACTCCCAGTCATAGACAACGAAATAGTATGATTCATCATTTTCACTCCTGACAAAGTCATTGCCCCTGGTCCAGCCGGCACCCCATTCGAGATACATGTCCACTGCCTTTTCAGGGGTCATGCTCCAGTCGATCTGGTTGACAATCTCCCTTTTCTGTCTCAACTCTTCCAGTGTCATGGTCATGTTTCTATGGTGTGCCATAGCTGCCTCCCTTCAAGTTGAACAAACAGGACTATAATTATTTAATTTATCTTTATGATAAGAATAACCCTGTTTTCACCTGTTGTCAATCCATTTTTTAAAGGAGATCGGTTTTTTTCAAAACCGCCATTATGGCTGTTAGGGAGGCCCCTATGGTTACGAACCATCCCAATAAAAGTACTGCCTGCATATCTTTGTCCTCCTGATAGTTGAGTTTTATGTTTTATCTCTATCCTGTTTTAATATGCGTCTGAATCCTTTACCTCATCTGGTGAGAGTTTCTTGCTGTCCATCTGCCACCAAACATAAGCGATGTAACCCAGCACCACAGGAATAAGGAATGCCACATAGGTCATGGCAGTCAGTGTGTAGTGAGAGCTGGATGCGTTATGTATGGTGAGACTGGACTGCAGATCTGCCAGAGAGGGGTAGAACGGGGTGTTGTTGAATCCGGCAGTGAAGAATACTGCCAGCCCTACCAGTACTGTGCCAACTCCCGCAAACCAGATACCTTTGTCGCTCGGGGTGAAGCAGGCAGAATATACGGCGTAGATCACCAAACCGAGGCCAGCCAGAAGAAGCAGCAGCACCTGAGGCATTGCCAGAAGGTTCTTGAGATACTTGTACGGCTCAACATAAACTGTTCCCGTGTTTGGGTCCACTGCAAACCCCTTCATGATAAGGAGGCCAACAACCACTATGAGCAAGAATGGAAGGGCTGCAATGAAGTTGTGCAGTACAGCCTTTCTGGTCCGGGTCTCCAGTTCTTGGTTGCTGGAGTAGTTGATATTGTTCAGGAGATAGAGCGCTCCCAGTACCCTTGCATTGAACACCAGAAATAGTCCCAGGGAGATGTTGAACAGGTTCTGTGCGGCCTCAAGCCCCCTCATGGGGTTGGTCCATTTCATAAGGTTATATTCATCCAGTACGAAATTAGCACCGGTGAAAAATGTGCCAACAGCGGTTCCTATGAGCAGGACACCTATGGAACCGTTGATCATGAGAAAGATCTCATAGACCTGTGGTGGATAAGGATTACCTGCCTTTTTTCTGAACTCATAACTTACTGCCTGTACGATAAAGGTAAAGAGAATGGCAATCCACACCCAGTATGCGCCACCAAAGCTGGTTGCATAAAATTTTGGGAATGCGGCGAAGAGGGCGCCACCGAACAGGACCAGGGTTGTGAATGTAAGCTCCCATTTCCTTCCCAGGGAGTTGATTATGAGATTTTTTTCCTGCTCATTCTTTCCGAGCTGCCATAGCAGCGTCTGGCCACCTTGCACAAAGGTAAGAAAGAGAAACAAAGCACCTACTACAGAGGCGAGAATCCACCATATTTGCTGAAGGGTTGAATATTCCAGGCTGCCAATCATTTTAGTTTACCTCCTTTGGTCCAATGGCTATCTGCTTGAACATGATCTTTATCTCTGCGATTAGCAGTGCGGTAAAGATGATGAGAAACATGAAGAACGTTGTCTTGACATTGCCAGCAGGAATGTCTGTCCTGGCCACATGGACCGGTAGTAGATCCTGAATGGCCCAAGGCTGTCTTCCAACCTCTGCAACAATCCATCCTGCCTCTCCTGCAAGGAATGCAAGGACAAAGGCAAATACGCCAAAGGGCCAGAGCCAGGTGGCCTTTTCGATGCCGCCTCTAACCGTATAGAAGAGATATATGGCAAATATCAGGAGCAGTGCCCCGCCAACCATTGCCATGATATGGAATGAATAGAATGTTAAGGCTACAGGGGGAACAGTATCCTCCGGCCTCTCCAGATAGCCGTAACCCAGATAGTCTTCATACTGCCGGAGTTCTTCCCGGATTTCCTGGGCCTTGTTTTCAAAACCCTGCTTTTGGGCCTCCTTGTATTCTGCAAGAAGAGTGATTGCCTTTTTTCCCTTTTCAATCTTTTCCACGGCACCAACAATGCCATGTACAGAGTTGCCATAGATGAGATCATTGATGCCAGGTACAAACCCATTTATATCTCTTGTGGCAAGAATTGAGAGAAGACCAGGGATTTTGAACTCGAAAACGAAGGGTTCCTGCTTGTCTCCAGGCTGTTTTACCCCGTTTATGAGGCCAAAGGCCACCAAGGGGGCCTTGGTGGTTCCATCCCACAGCCCTTCCATTGCTGCCAGTTTCATGGGCTGATGTTTTGCATCTTTGAATGCTGCTTCGTCACCACTGAAGGAGAGCATCAGTGTAGCAATGAGACCGAACACAGATGCTACTGCTATGCTTCTCTTGGCCATTAACTGATGCCTGCCCTTGGCAAGATAGTATGCAGAGATGGCAATGACGAAAGTGGATGCAAATACGAAACCTGATGTGGTGGCATGGGTGAATTTGCTGATGGCGTATGGAGAGAATACGACGTCAAAGAAGCTCTGCATCTCAAATCTGGCTGTATCGGGATTGAATGCCATGCCTGTTGGGTACTGCATCCAGCCATTGGCCACCAGGATCCAGAGGGCAGAAAGGTTGGATCCTACGGCAACCATCCAGGTGGAAAAGAGATGGAACTTTGGAGTTACCCTGTTCCACCCGAAGAACATAACCGCAAAAAAAGTTGCCTCGAGAAAGAAGGCTGCGATACCCTCGATGGCAAGAGGGGCACCGAAGATGTCACCAACCATCCATGAGTAGTTGGCCCAGTTGGTACCAAATTCAAACTCCAGGATTATACCTGTTGCAACTCCAATGGCGAAGTTGATACCAAAGAGCTTCATCCAGAACTTGGTAAGGTTTTTCCACTCCTGATTCCCTGTCTTGATATAAATGGTCTCAAAAAATGCACATAGAAACGAAAGCCCCAGGGTCAACGGTACAAAGATCCAGTGATACAAGGCAGTGAGCGCAAACTGTGCCCTGGACCAGTTGACCAAACTCAAATCAACCTGCTCTAACATGATTCCATCCTCCTTTAACTGTTACTTGTTTTGATAAAATTTTAATATTGTTAAGGTGTGAGAAAAGGGAGTTCTATCTGTTGTTCACGGTGGTCAGGAGATTGGCAACGTGTTCCGCACGTTCCTGATCTGAAGAGAAGTGTGTTTTCATTACGTCAGGGAAGAAAAAGAGCTTCAGTATGGCAAACATGATGAAAAGTTTGATAAGAATGATTTTCCAAAGAGACCTGCCCACGGTCATGGACCTGAACCCGTCAATGTAAAGGTCTGCAATGTTTTTGAAAAACCCTTTTATTCCCCTCTCTTCAGAGTTTTTTTTCAGAAAAAACATCTCTGCCCCCTTCTCTCTCCACCTTTATCTTTTATCCATCTTGAGCAGTCGTTGTGACACCGTCCTGATCTTTTCCCATATGTTTGAATTTTAGCACACAATGGGGTTCTGTTATAAGCATATCGAAGGTGATTTTGCCCATTGACTCCCTGAGCTGGTTTCTTAGATTGTTCCATACTGAATGAACCGAGCAGGATTCACTGGCATCACAGCTGTTTGGCCTGGCAACGCAGTCATTCAGGTAGATCTCTCCGATGATGGCCTCCACCACCTCAAGTAGCGATATCTTGGATGGCTCCTCTGAGAGAATAAAGCCTCCTTTGGGCCCCTGCTTTATCTCGATAATTCGGGCCCTTGCCAGATCTTGTGCGATCTTTGCAAGAAATTTTGGCGGAATTTCACAATGTTCTGCAATCTCTTTTCTGCTGGAAAGGACACCTTTACCTTTCAGTGAGAGATAAAGAATACATCTAATAGCATATTCTCCTGCCCTGGTGAGTCTCATTTTCTTTCCTCTTCGAATGCAATGGATTTTGCACAAAAAGTAATTAAGATATTAATTATCCTCTTTATACAGTAAAGTCAACCCCAAAAAACAGAAAAACTCCAGAAAAAAATCAAGATGTTTGACACAGAAACTTGAAATAAGTAAATTTTGAGCATGCTAATTGAACAGATTACAATGAATGATTTTGCAAAAGAGCTCTCCAGTGGCAAGAAGACCGTTATAATTCCCTTTGGGTCGGTGGAGGAGCATGGGGCCCATCTGCCACTGGGCACTGACACCTATCATGCCATTGCTCTTGCTCAGCGTGCAGCAGAGATATCTGGAGTGATGGCTGCACCTCCGCTCTGGTATGGGCTTTGCCGAAGCACCAGCCAGCATCCCGGGACCATAGGGCTCTCATCTGCATCCCTGACTCTCCTGGTAAAGGATCTCATAACATCCATGTATTATCAAGGATTGCGTTATTTTGTGTTGCTGTCAGGTCATGCTGGTGGCACCCACATGGCCACATTGCTTAACGCCTGTGATGAACTGCTGGAAACCCTGGAGGAGGCCAGGTTTGCCGTACTCTCCATAATAGACCTGATAAAAATGTTGCCTGATGGTCTTGTGGAGACGCCAGGAGATTCCCATGCAGGCGAGGTGGAAACCTCACTGATGTTGGCCTTGAAAAAGGATTTGGTACATGGCACATCTCCAGCGGAGTTTCCATCTTTTCCCAAGTTCATCATTGCCCGCAACAAGCTGAAGTTCTGGAAGGGTGGTGTCTGGGGGGATCCGTCCAAGGCATCTGCAAGGAAAGGTGAGGCTATTCTTGAGAGAGAGGCCTCTCTCCTCGGGGAGCTGATAGAAGAATTGCAGCAATTCCAGGAGTGATTACGGTTTGATATTACAATTTATGAAACAGCAAAGTTTCAAGGATGAAGAGAAGAGAAAAAGTGGAGATATTTCATGAAGATATCATCAAAAACTTTGGTAGCCCTGTTTGCCACACTGTTGTTACTGATCACCTCTGCCTGTCAAGGCAAGGCAGATGATGAGCATGCTCCTGGATTTACCCTCCTCAATCTGAAAGGAGATGCTGTCGAATTGTCGGACTATAAGGACAAAGTGGTCCTGATAAACTTTTTTGCTACCTATTGTCCACCATGCAGGATGGAGATGCCGGATTTTGTAAGACTTCAGAAAGAGTATGGTCCAAAAGGATTTCAGGTCGTTGCCATTTCAGTTGACAATAATCCTGAAATGGTTCTGCCTCTGTTCATCCAGAGACTTGGAATCAATTTCCCGGTACTTCTTGGGACATCCAAGGTGCTTAAGGATTACGGCAATATATATGCACTGCCTGTTACCTTCATACTGGACAGGGAACACAGGATCAAGAAACGGTTTATGGGGATGGTCAGCGAAGAGGATCTCAAACCGGTTCTCGATCAGTTGATTGAAGAAGGCAAATAGTTTCAGGCTTTCACCTGTTTTCTGGCCAAGCCGTTTTTTATTTTGACCGCAGAGTAATATGGGCCAGTAGCTGCAGCTTGCTTACTGTATGTGCAGCCCAGGCTCACCCTGCTCTATCCTGCCAATGATGGCACAGGGCAGGGGATAATCCCTTTTCAGTTGTTTCATCATGGCCTCTGCCTCCTTGGGAGGAAGGGATATGAGCAGTCCTCCTGAGGTCTGGGCATCGAATACTATGTCAATCAGGGAAGCGTCCATGCCTTCGCGGATCTTTACCAGTTTGGAGCAGTATTTCCTGTTTTCATAATCTCCTTCAGGTATAAAGCCCATCTGGAGAAATTCCACACACCTTGGCAGCACCGGAATCTCAGCAGCATCCAGGATAATCCTGCATCCACTGGCCCTTGCCATTTCTATGGCATGTCCCCCAAGCCCAAAGCCTGTTATGTCGGTTACTGCATGGGCATTCATCTGAACCATGAGCTCTGAGGCTCTCCTGTTCAATGTCCTCATGGTATCTATCATGATGTCCAGGCTCTCCTGATCAAGCAGGCCTGCCTTGTGGGCTGTGGCAAGGATGCCGGTTCCCACCGGTTTTGTGAGAAGAAGCCAATCACCTGGCTTTGCCCCCCTGTTGCTCAGAAAACGGTCCGGATCTACTATTCCTGTTACAGATAGGCCATATTTGGGCTCTGGGTCTTCAACGCTATGACCTCCAGATAGAAGTGCCCCTGCCTCCTTTATCTTGGAGAGGCCTCCTTGCAGTATCGCCTTGAGTTCCTCCTTGGGCCTCTTTTTCAGTGGAAAGCAGACGATGTTCATGGCAAGTATCGGTTTTGCTCCAGCAGCATATATATCACTCAGGGAGTTGGCTGCCGCTATCTGGCCAAACAGAAACGGATCATCAATGATTGGCGTGAAAAAATCCAGGGACTGGACAATTGCCGTTTTGGAGTTGAGCCGATACACAGCACAATCTGCCCCTGTCTCCAGTCCCATGAGGAGATCAGGGCTGTGCGGGAGCGCAAGGCTGCACAAAATTTCTTCCAGGTCTCCCGGACCTATCTTGGCCGCTCAGCCAGAAGCAGTAACCAGGCTGGTAAGCCTGGAGATTTCTTCACGTTTGTCAGGATCTTTGGTCATGATTTCCTTTATTCTCGTCGTTGTCTATTCTGGCGATCAGAGCATCCTGGATTTTCTTGGGCAGGAAGCCAACCGCCCAGTGTGCTGTATTTCTCAAGAGCAGGATAAGGTCCTGGGGGCCGTCCCAGTGGTTCAGAAGCACCTCTTCTTCTGTGCGGAGAACCATTCTGAGCAGTGCCAGTACCACCAGATAGATATCATCCACCATGCCAAGAAACGGTATCCAATCTGGGACAAGGTCCACCGGATTCAGCACATAGGCAACGGTAGCGCCGAGAATTGCCTTGTCTGTGGCAGATACCCTGGGATCCCTCAGGAGATTGACGATGAGTCGCATGAATTTGGGCAGATAACCCAGATATTCTGCAAGACGTTTCCTGTCGGTCCTATTTTTGGCAGAATTATTTTTTTTTGTGCCCTGTTTCATGGCAATACCCCTGTTTTTCTCATCAAGTTATGGATAAGATAACAATTGCATCTGAAGCCGGTAATCTTCTTGGCTTTATCCAAATACTGTCTTAAAACTATAAGTCGTGCATTGGTCTGGAGTCAATACAACTCTTTTGTCTTCTGTCTAAGGCAGGGTGTCCAGGGATGGAATGGCTTCGACAAAATGATACTGCAGAATCCACACAGTTGTATGGATGGCAGAAGATGCTTCTATTTCGTTATCCATTTGGCAAATAAATTATTGCAGCAGGGGAGTGTTACAGATGATGAATCAGCAAGGGACAGGATTGCCGGATCTCTTTCTCTATCCGGTATGTTATGCAAAGTTGAGGACAAGAGCACTTTTGGCCCCCTTTTGTAACAAGGTACAGGTGCTTGCTGCCAGCAGCGGCCTTCCAGTTACACTTCAGGAGGAGGAGTCTTTGAAAAAAGATGGCCAAGGAGATGGATGGGGCTCCCTTTTCCACCATTTGGCCGGGGTTCAGCCCTTCGTCCCTGAGATATTCACTCCGGAGCAGGAGGAAGAGTTTCAAAAGACCTTCAAGGGGTTGAGATCCTGGGGAGATCAGATGAGGATAGAAAAGGATTTCGACATCTATTATCAGCGGGAGATGACAGCAGGCACCAGTGCTGAGGAGATTCAGGAGCTGGCATCCCGGATAAAGGGCGGAAGAGAGCAGGATACGCTGTTCGATGCCAGGCTATTCCTAACCCTCTCCCAGGAGGCGGACATGCAGCAGGATCAAGTGGATATGGAGCTGTTTCATGTGGATATGGAGGCTGGACGCCTGAGAGAGCTGGTAGATGGTGATGAAAATATGGCAGGTTACCTTGCTGCAGGGCTTCTGCCTCAGATGATGACACCACTTCCAAGGGCACGAGAGAGGCTCAGGGCATGGGCCATCCTGGCATGTGCCTCTGGTATAGCATTTGAGGCTGATGGGGCTGTCTGTCTCCCCCTTGGAGAGAGCATAGCTGTAAAGGATCTCATGGATATGGCTTATGAGTCAATGAGTGGAAAAAGCGGTTTGGACATTATAGAGCTCCCTTTATCCATTAAACAGAGGGATTTGGAAGCGATCCCTGAAGATGTCCGGGAGATGTTCACCAGGGTCTTGGATAAGATGGGAAAAGCGGGTGCAATGGATGCCAATTCTGCCACAGCCCTTCTGGATGATGAGGATATCAGGGCACTCAGGGAATGGGCAGGTGCCAGGATCAGATCGGGGGCTGCAGATGCCAGGCTTGTAGTTACCATATATCCGGATCAGGGGTTCAGGAATGTCCTTATTCATGCAGCAGGCCTGGAACGGTTGCAGAGTGGAGAGATAGCCGGATGCAAGGAAATACCAGAGCTGCCCGGTTCCCTGTTTCTGATCTGATCCTGCTTCGCTGCAAGATAGCCGGATGTACAGTTTATCCTGAAAATAGAGAGTGCTGCGTTCTATTTTTGGGCATTGTGGGTGCGGCAGGGATTTACGGGCCGCATGAAGTTTGGGATTATTGAGTGAAAGCGGGAGCAGCCTTCTGGTTGCTCCCGCTCTGTTCAGTCATGGACTGGTCTTTTGGCCTCTATGCTGTCATGCCATTCAGGATAAAGAGGTAATCCTGGAACTGTTTGTCCCGTATGTTCCCGATGGCCGGGCCTGATTGTTATTTTGCATCATCGCCCTTTATATGTGTGAGATACCTGAGCAGATCATTGTCAGTTGAGATCACCAGGGTTGTATCTCCCATAAGAGAGCGTTTGTAGTTTTCAAGTGTGCGCAGAAAGGCAAAGAATTCCGGGTCTCTCTTATATGCTTCTGCATATATCTTGGCTGCTTCGGCATCTGCCCCGCCCTTTATCTCCTGGGCCTTTCTGTATGCCTCGGATGTGATCCTCTTGAGCTCTCGATCCTTGTCGCCGGCAATCCTGGCAGCTTCACCAGCGCCTTCAGCCCTGAACTGTTCAGCAATCCTTTTTCTCTCAGCAATCATGCGGGCATAGACCTTTTTCCTAACATCTTCAACATAGTTGATCCGTTTGAATCGGAAATCGATGATCTCGATTCCAAGATCCTTTACCTTGGGTTTGGCATTTTCCAAGACCTCTTGCGCAAGTTGGGCACGGCCATATTTCACCTTCTCTTCGGTGGCTTTATGCTCTCCAGTAACGACCAGCTCTATCAGCTTGTGTCTGGCAACTACGTTCCTTGTGCCTCCATCCAGGATATCATCCAGCCTGGTCTGGGCTATACGTTCATTTCTTAGCCTCTGGAAGAAGAGAAGTGGATCCGCAATCCTCCAGCGTGCATAAGTATCCACCCAGATAAATCTTTTGTCTGCAGTGGGAATCTGGTTTGGGTCCCCATCCCAGGCGAGAAAACGTTTTTCAAAATAGTTGGCCGTCTGGACAAAGGGCAGCTTGAAGTGTAGGCCGGGTTCAGTGATGGGATTGCCAACCGGCTTTCCAAACTGGGTTATTATCACCTGCTGCATCTCATTGACTGTATAGAATGATCCACCCAGGATAAGGATGGCCAGAATGATACCCACTATGGATATCCCTGAAAGGATTTTCATGTTATTTTCCTCCTTTTTCGGTGGGTTGGGTAAGCTGGAGCATGGGCAGGATCCCTTTTACGGCCTGATCCACTATGATCTTCTTTGTGATCTTGGTGTAGATCTCATCCATGGTCTCCAGGTAGAGGCGGCGTCTGGTAATTTCCGGGGCCATGATGTAGGCATCCAGGAGCCTATTGAAGAAGACTGCATCTCCCTTGGCCCTGTTTATCCTGTCCGTGGCGTAACCCTCTGCCTCCTGTATGGTGCGCAGGGCCTCTCCCTTTGCCCGCGGGATGACCTTGTTGTATTCTGCCAGGGCATCATTGATCATTCTTTCCTTCTCCTGCTGGGCCTGGTTTACCTCATTGAAGGATGGTTTGACAGGATCAGGCGGATTCACGTCCTGAAGGACTATCTGCTCAATCACTATACCTGTTTCATATTGATCGCACAGTTTCTGAAGCTTTACCTTGGCTACATCAGCCAGTTCCTGTCTTCCAGTGGTCAGGATCTCATTGACTGTTCTGTCTCCAACCACAGCTCTCATTACAGCCTCATTCATATCCCTGAAGGTCTGTCTCAGGGATTTGACCTTGAAGAGAAATTTATAGGGATCTCCTATTCTGTATTGGGTTATCCACTCTACAACTGCAACATTGAGATCCCCTGTAAGCATCAATGATTCATTGTGATAATCTCTGTCCACATATGTGGTTCGTACCCCTGGAATAGCGGTTCTGAAGCCAAACTCCTCCTTGAGCTGTCTTTGCACAGGGACCTTTATGACCTTTTCAAATGGTGGTGGGAGTTTGAAGTGTAGGCCAGGCGGGGTTTCCTTGACGAATTTGCCAAACCTTAGAACCACTCCCACCTCTTCCGGCTCTACCGTGTACCAGCAATTCCATAAAATGAAGGCTATCAGGATGAAGGGTATGAAGGTAGCCAGTGAACGGATCTGGCGACCATCAGGCATTTTGACCTCTCTAAGGTCTCTTGGCATCTGGTGTTTTCCGAACTCCATAAGTTCTCTCCTATTTAATGTCTGTTTTCCTCTTTCTGTCTGTTCTCAGAAATTTCCTTTTTATTCTGTAAATCCCCTGTTGTGCAGATAGGGCCAGTATCCCTATAATGCCTCCTGTTAATATTTCTGCCAGAGGGGATGGAATGGCAGTTACAGGATGCAGCAGATGGATGTTATGGATGAAAATTCCTCCTGCCACCATGAGCATGGCTAATGTACCTATAATGCCCAGCATCCTTATTGTGAGAGGCAGGCCTTTTATCAAGGCTATTCCCAATTTTTCCAATATACGGTTTTGGCCTCTACCAATCTCTACCAGTTTCAGGCCAAGATCATCCATCTTGACCAGGGCTGCCACAAGCCCGTACACCCCAATAGTCGCTAACAGAGCCACAAATGAGACAACTACCATCTGGATCCAGATCGGTTGATCAGTTACTGTCCCTATGGCCACTATAACGATTTCGATGGACAAGATGAAATCTGTTCTGATGGCTGATTTGATCTTCTCCCTCTCAGTTTCATCCGGGGAGGTCTCTATGTAGGAATGTCCGGTCTCCTTTGCAGGTGAATGGGTGACATCTGATGAAAATCTGTAAATAAGCCACTCAAAAATCTTTTCTGCCCCCTCATAGGCCAGGTAAACCCCGCCAGCGATAAGTACCGGGACAATGAGCCAGGGTGCCAGAATACTCAGGATGAATGCGGCAGGCAGGATGATCATCTTGTTGATAAACGAACCCTTAGTGATCTGCCAGATAACCGGAAGCTCCCGGGAGGGGGGAAATCCTGTAGCTTTTTCAGCATTTACTGCCAGATCGTCGCCAAGGATTCCAGCCGTCTTTTTCGTAGCCAGTTTACCTATGACAGCCACATCATCCATGAGTGCGGCTACGTCGTCGAGTAGTGCAAGGATACCTGATGCCATTCAGACCTTTTTGAGAACCTTACTTTTTTGAGAACCTTACTATATTGTAGAGGCCAGTCACTTTTTTTTTGCCCTAGGGTGGGCTTTGTCATAGATTTCAGCCAGTTTTGCCATGTTCACATGGGTATATCTTTGGGTTGTGGAGATTGATACATGCCCCAGAAGTTCTTGGATAACCCGAAGATCGGCACCTGATTCCAGCAGATGTGTGGCCATGGAGTGTCTGAAGGTGTGGGGGGTTATTCGCAGGCCGGAACCGGTAAGCAACCTTCTCTTGGCCACTATTCTCTGAATGGTTCTTGGACTAAGTCGCGTTGCTGATCTGTTCAGAAACAGGGCTGACTCATCCCTGCGTCCCCTCTTTTTCAGCAGGTTGTCCCTCTCTTCCAGATAATATACAAGGGCTTTTCGCGCCTTTTTCCCAAAGGGTATGATCCGTTCCTTTCTTCCCTTACCTTTAACTCGAATGGTTTCGACCTCCCAGTTGATATCATCACAGTCTATGCCGGATATTTCACTCACACGAGCACCCGTGCTGTAGAGGAGTTCTAACATGGCGAAGTCCCTTATATTTTGAAAGGTTTCTCTCCTTCCTCCTGTGGGCTCCCTTACCTCTATCATGGCAAAGGTCTGATCCACACTCATACATGCAGGTAATTTGCGGCCTTGCAGGGAGAAAGAGATGGGTTCTGCAGGATTAAACTCTATCTCTCCCTGGCGCTGAAGAAATTTGAAGAACCCTTTGACCGCCGAGAGCTTTCTGGCAATGGAACTCCGTTGCAGCCCGCGGTTCCTGAGCCCGTTCAGCCATAGGCGTATCTCCCTTGGGTCAACATCTTGCAATCGCCTGTCATTTTTTCTCAGAAATTCAGCAAAATCTCTGAGGTCCCGCTGATAGGCAGCAACAGTGTTTGGGGATGCCATCCTTTCTGCCATGAGATAGGAGCTGTACTCCTGAATTGCCTTGTGAAATACTGTTTTTCCCATATCTTCTTATATTATGCGTTTTTTCTCACAGATTATCAGAAGATATCCGTTCTTCAAACAATGTTTGTGAACAGCGGAACTGCTTCGATTTTTTTTAGACAGTAGCCTTTTCGGGTCGATCATACATTAAAGATATCTATATACGGGTTGACAATGAAAATGAAAGAGAACAGTTTGAGTGAGAAAGAGGCATGGATAGCCCTGCAGGGTGTTTCCGGCATAGGCAGTGTCCTGGCACACAGGCTTGTAAAACATTTCGGAAGCGCCAGGGATGTTTGGGGGCATTCCGTATGGGATTATTGTGCTGTGAACAGGGTTGGGACCGATCTAGCCCAGAATCTTGCAAAGGGGCCGGATATGAAGAGGGTCTCTGCCATCCTATCCAGGACAGAAAAGCTGGGGGCATGGGTGATTCATCCTGGTTCAGCCGCCTATCCTCCCCGTCTTCTTGAGATATATGATCCGCCGGTCGTCCTTTATGGAAGAGGTGATCCCGATCTGCTTCAAAAAAAAGGTGTTGCCATTATTGGTTCCAGGCGCGCCTCTTCCTACGGCCGCTCTGTGGCGTCCAGGCTGGCTGGAGGAGTTGCTGCTGCAGGGCTGGTGGTCATATCAGGCATTGCTGCAGGGATTGATGGAGTGTCGCATCAGGCTGCCATGGAAGCAGGCGGACTGACTGTAGGGGTAAAAGGGTGTGGAATAGACCAAGTATATCCTAAGCACCACAGGGGCCTTGAGGAGAAGATGGTAGAGCAGGGGGCGGTAGTTACAGAATATCCCCCTGGTACACCTCCTGATGCCTCCCATTTTCCAGAAAGGAATCGCATCATCAGTGGGTTGTCAATGGCTGTAGTGGTGGTGGAGGCAGGATCCAGGAGCGGTTCCCTTATTACTGCCAGGCTGGCTGCCGAGCAGGGGCGTGATGTGATGGCAGTGCCAGGCACTGTTTTTTCCTGGGGCAGTCAGGGCCCCCATCGTCTCATAAAGCAGGGTGCGGCTCTGGTTCAGGATTCGTCAGAAGTGTTGGAAGAGCTTGGTGTAGAGGTGGGTGAGGGTTTTCATTCCCATGAAGTAGAACGGGATGATCTTTCACGAGAAGAGAAACAGGTCATTGACAACCTGGTTGAAGAGCCGCAACATATAGATTCTATTTGTGCTGCCTGTAAAATGCCGGTGCAGGTAGTAAGCCGGGTTCTGCTCGGTCTGGAGATAAAGGGAGTTGTTGTTTCTTTCCCAGGCAGTCGTTACGGGTTGAATACAACATCGTCCGGAAAAGAGGATTCATGAAAAAAGGACTGGTTATTGTTGAGTCACCTACAAAGGTAAGAACTCTAAAGAGATATCTTGGTAAGGATTTCGAGATAAAGGCCTCGGTTGGGCATGTGAAGGATCTGCCAAAGAAGCGTCTTGGCGTGGACAAGGAGCATGGATTTGCGCCGGAATATGAGGTGATACGCGGCAAAGGCAAGGTTCTCAAGGAGCTCAAGACAGCTGCCAATAAGGTTGAGGATATATATCTGGCTCCTGACCCAGACCGTGAGGGTGAGGCTATAGCCTGGCACATAGCCCAGGAACTCAAAAAGGGGAGGAAGAAGAATGGTCGGAAGTTTCACAGGGTTCTTTTCCATGAACTCACCAAGGATGCTGTGAGAAGGGCCATTGAGTCGCCTGTGGAGCTGAACCAGAGCCGGTTCGAGTCCCAGCAGGCCAGGAGGATTCTGGACAGGCTGGTAGGCTATGAGCTCTCTCCTCTGCTCTGGGAGAAGGTCAGGCGTGGGCTTTCTGCTGGAAGGGTGCAGTCTGTGGCGGTGCGGCTGATCTGTGACCGGGAAAGGGAGATCCAGAATTTTGTTCCTGAAGAGTACTGGACCATCACCGTCAATGCTGAAGGGTCACAACCCCCTCCTGTAGATCTGAAGCTCTGGGGGCTTAAGGGCAAAAAGATAGAGATCAAAGATGAAAAGTCAGCCAGGGAGATAGAAAAATATCTATGCAGTGCCGATCTGGTGGTTAAGAAGGTCATCAGGAAAGAGAGAAAGAAACATCCTCCTGCCCCTTTTATCACCAGCACCATGCAGCAGGATGCTGCCAGACGGTTGGGTTTTTCAGCAAAAAAGACCATGACCCTTGCTCAGCGTCTCTATGAGGGGATAGAGATTGGCAAGGGCGGACCAGTCGGGCTCATAACATATATGAGGACGGATTCGGTGCGTGTGGCCAATGAGGCAGTGAATGCTGCCAGGGAATATATTGCTTCTGAATTTGGCAAGGAGTATCTCCCTGCCAGCCGCCGTGTATTGAAAAAGGGGAAACTGGCACAGGATGCCCATGAAGCCATCCGTCCTACCGATGTCAACAGAACGCCTGAGAGTCTCAAGCATCATCTGGAGAGGGATTTGTGGCGTCTCTATGACCTTATTTACAGGCGTTTCCTTGCATCTCAGATGGCCCCGGCCGTTTATGATCAGA
>Ga0256840_1001682_pt1 | contig 20428 bp, 20 predicted proteins | sample 355202metaG_FD_185969 | JGI IMG/M metagenome (GOLD analysis project Ga0256840, IMG submission 185969) | Hydrothermal vent microbial communities from Mid Atlantic Ridge, Atlantic Ocean - 355-202 | ecosystem: Environmental > Aquatic > Marine > Hydrothermal vents | place: Atlantic Ocean: Mid...
AGAAGTTAAACCTATCAGCGCAGATGGTACTGCCCGAAAGGGTGGGAGAGTATGTCGCCGCCTTGCTTTTAATCCTTTACTATTTTTTTAGTAAAGGATTTTTTTATGCCTTTTTTATACTATTTTACAATAATTCACTTTTAAAATTTAAAGTAGCGATTTTAAATAATTAGGTTATTTACTATGTGCTTCTGCATATCTTTGAGCTATAATTATAAAATATTTATACAATGAGAAAATTAACAGTATTAATAATAGTTTTAAGTCTTGCTTTAACATCTTGTGTTTCAAAGAAAAAATATGTTGTATTAGAACAAGATTTAATTAACACAAAGGGAAATTTACAAAAAACGACTGTAGAGAAAGAAGAGTTAGAAGCTAAAATGGCTAAAATTAAAAAACGTGTTGAAGAATATAATAGTAAAATTAATTCTTTAAATGATACTAAAAACTCTTTAAATCAAGCTTTAGCATCCGAAAAAAATGATAAATTAGTTATTGTGGATAATAATACAGTAGTTATGTCTAAAAACATTAAGGATAAATTAGCTAAAACTTTAGCAAAAATGTCTCCTGAAGAATTACAAGGAGCTAAGTCCTTAAAGGATTCTATTAATCTAGCAATATCTCATAATCTTAAAAAAACTATTAAGGATAATAATTTAGATAATGATATTGATGTTAATATTGATAAAACAGTTGTTATGATATCTGTTTCTGATAAAATGTTATTTAACAGTGGAAGTTATAGAGTTAGTAAAAATGCATCAGCATTATTACAGAAGTTGGCAGATATTATCAATTCAGAACCAAGTATGGATGTTATTATTGAAGGACATACAGATTCTAGAACTATCAGTACTCCTGTTATACAAGATAACTGGGATTTATCTACTAAAAGAGCAACTTCTATTGTACGGATTTTACAGAAAAAATATAATGTAGATCCTTCAAGATTAATTGCTTCCGGAAGAAGTAGTTATGTGCCAATTGCTGATAACAGTACTCGTGAAGGAAGAGCAAGAAATAGAAGAACAAATATTATTATTTTACCTAATTTAAACAAGTTCTTTGCTATGGTAGCAGATGAAGAAAAAATTGATTTAAATTAGTAAATTATAATCAGCATATGAGTTGTTACTTATATTGTTTATTCCCCATAATATTAAGTTTGAATAATTAACAACTTTAAAAAATACCCGAATTTATTTCGGGTATTTTTGTTTTTATTATTTATATAAATTCTTTTATTTTTTGACTAACATGCTGTTTTTTTCGAGTAGATATGGGTATTTTAGTTTCATCATTCATAATTAAATAACCACTATTAGTGATTTCTTTAATGTATTTTGAATTTACTAAATGGGTTTGATGTGTTCTTATAAATTTATAGTCTTCTAAAATTGAAGTGTAAAATTTTAAATTTTTAGATGTTAAATAATTTTTATTTTTAGTAATAAATTTAGTATAAGCTCCCTCAGATTCACATCTAATAATGTCATTTATGTTTAATATATATTGATTGTTTTGTGTTTTTAAAACAATTTTAGGATTTTCTTCATTATTTTTATTGTGATTAAAAACCGAAATCATTTCATTATATTTATAATCTTTATCGATTTCTTTTTTTATACGTTTTAAAGTTTCTCTCAACTCTATTGGATTTATCGGTTTTAAAATATAGTCAAAAGCACTATACTTAAAAGCTTTCAAAGCGTAATTATCATGAGCGGTAATAAAAATGATTCTTCCTTTAAAATCGGTTAAATTTTCTAATAAATCAAACCCTGTTTTGTCTTTAAGGTGAATGTCTAAAAAGACAATTTCCGGTTTCATTTCCTTTATCAATTGAACGCCACTTTTAGTATTATCTGTTATTCCTAATATTTCTATTTTAGGATCTAATAACTTTAGTAAATTTTCTAAAACTTCTTGTGCATTTTTTTCATCTTCAATGATAATTGTTTTCATTTTTTTTCTAATTTAGTTGGATAAAAGCAAATAATTCCATCAATAATGCAATTGCAATATGAACCATTATTCCACCGTATATATTTTGCGTTTTATAAGCGATTACTCCTAAGAGGTAACCACCAAAAAGAGAACTGATTGCTTCACCTAAAGGCTTTCCGAAATGGAGAATACAGTAAGAAACTGCCATTGGTAGAACGACACTTTTCCCTAAATATTTTACCAATGCAAAAATAAAAAAACCTCTAAAAATTAATTCAACGATAAAGAAACTAAAAGCGTAACTCAATTCATAAATAGTAATAATCAGATTTTTATTTATTTTATAATGATGAATGATGTAATTTCCTCCGGAATTCTTGAAACGTGGATACATCTTTAAAAAATCAGGTTGTAATGAAGCCAAATATAAAAAAGGAATCATCACTAAAATCATTACAAGATACGGTTTTAAATGCACATTTTTTTTACGAATTCCATAAAAATGCTCTAAATTTTTTTTAAGTAAAAAGTGGTAGATAATTGCAAATGGCAATATAACGGTGATAATACTCTTTAAATTACTAAATACTCGTTGTGTAAATTTTAAAGTATATGGATTTGAAACCCATTTAGCGACATCATCTTGCCAATAGAAACCTCTGTTTATTGCCAAAACCATGAAACCTAAAAGACTAATTAACCAAAATTTTTTGTTGGAAAATATATGTTTCTTATTACCAAAAAGATATATTAAATAAAGTGTTATATAATATGGAACACCTTCAATTAAAAAGAAAAAAAACATACGTATTGGTTTTCCATAAAAAGCATCTATATAAGAATCTTCAAAATCGAATTTAAAATTAAAATAGATTAAAATACTGATGAGCATCAAGGTACTTAGATAAATTTTAAGATTAAAATCTTCTTTTATGAATTCTTTTAAATATTTAAGAATTTGATACATAAAGTGTTTTTAAACGAATGAATTTTTGCGTTTTAAATTTGTAATAAAGTCAAATTTTTAAAAAATCTAAAATACAAAAGTTTTACCGGTTTTAAGAATACTAAATTTATTATTTTTGAAAAAAATATTGTAATTTGAAAGAAATTAAAGACCAAATAGATTATTTAACTACATTAGTAACTACAAACAGAGTACTACGTTTTGATGAAGTTTTGCAACAACGTACTAAGCATTTTACTGTAGTTTTAGAGGATTTATATCAAAAACACAATCAAAGTGCTATTGTTAGAAGTTGTGATATTTTTGGTATTCAAGATGTGCATGTTATTGAAAATAAATATGTGAGTTATATGTCTAACCAAGTTGCAAAAGGAGCTCAAAAATGGCTGGATTTTAAAATGTATGATTCTATCAATCATAACACGCAAGCTTGTATTGATGCTGTTAAAAATTCCGGTTACCAATTAATTGTTACTTCACCTCATGTGGATTCTTGTTTTTTACAAGATTTTGATGTTACCAAAAAAACCGCTTTTGTTTTTGGTGTTGAAAAAGCCGGTGTCTCACAACAAATGATAGAGCAGGCAGACGGATTTATAAAAATACCAATGTATGGTTTTACCGAAAGTTTAAATGTATCTGTTGCAGCAGCCATTATTTTACAAAATGTTACCGAACGAATTAAAAAATCAAATGTTGCTTGGCAATTGACTGATTTCGAAAAAATGGAAATCAAATTAAATTGGCTTAAAAAGAGTATCAAAAATATTGATTTAATTATGCAACGATATGCCAATTCAAAATAGTATTTTTGTAATCTAAATTTTTTTATGAAACCGGTAAAAGCAAATACATACTCCATTTATTTTGAAGAAAAAGAATATTCAGTTTTAAATAATTATCTTAAAGATAAATTTTATTCCTCTATTTTTATATTGGTAGATTCAAACACAAAAAAATATTGTTTGCCGGTTTTTTTGAGTAAAATTCCCCCGACATTAGATTATAAAATTATTGAAATTCCGGCAGGAGAAAATTTTAAAAATTTAGAAACTTGTCAGGTTGTTTGGCATGAGTTAACTTGTTTAAAAGCGGATAGAAAAAGTGTTGTTTTTCATTTAGGAGGTGGAATGTTAACTGATTTAGGCGGATTTACGGCGGCAACCTTTAAAAGAGGCATTAAATTTATCAATTTTCCAACTACTTTGCTCGGTATGGTAGATGCCTCAATCGGAGGAAAAACCGGAGTAGATTTTATGCATTTAAAAAATCAAATAGGTTTGTTTGTTAATCCCGAACTTCTTATTGTAGATTTTTCATATTTAAAAACGTTGCCTAAAAGGGAATTGCATTCCGGTTTAGCCGAAATTATAAAATACGGATTAACTTATGATGTTAATTTATGGAAAAGTTTAAATCGGCATATTCCTTATAATAATTCTGTTTTAAAGGATTGGATTTATTCATCAATTACAATTAAAAACGAAATTGTTCTACAAGATCCCAAAGAAGAAGGAATTCGTAAAATATTGAATTTTGGTCATACAATAGGTCATGCAATTGAATCTTATTTTTTAGAAAGTAAAACTAAAAACACACTTTTACATGGCGAAGCTGTTGCAGCAGGTTTGCTTATGGAAACCTATTTATCAACTAAAGTTTTTAATTTTAATAAGAAAAATCTCAAGCAATTAGAAAAATTAATTTTTTCTTATTTTGATAAAATTTCATTTTCTAAAAAAGATTATCTATCTTTTTTTGAGAATATGAAGCACGATAAAAAAAATATTAATGGTGAAGTATTATTCACACTATTGCAAGATATTGGTAAAAGCAAATGGAATGTGAAGGTTTCTGAAAAATTAATTATAGAAGCCCTTGATTATTATCAAAATTTATAATGAAATACTCGTATAACATAGATGAACTATCAAAAACTGCAAATTTGGTTTTTGAAAACTCCAAAAGTAAAAATTTGTTATTTTACGGCAAAATGGGTGCCGGTAAAACAACTCTAATTAAAGAAATTATTAAAAAATTAGGAGTAGAAGATAATGTAAGTTCACCTACTTTTTCTTTAGTAAATGAGTATCTTTCAAAGGATAACAACACTATTTTTCATTTTGATTTTTATAGAATAGAAGATGAAGAAGAGGCATTGGATATAGGAATAGAAGTTTATTTTAATCAAAATGCTTGGTGTTTGGTTGAATGGCCTCAAAATGTAGAAAATTTATTACCTTTAAACCGTACAGAAATTTCTATCGATATATTAGATGATGATAACCGAACTATTGAAATAAAAAATTATGACACCACAATTTAGTCCGTTTAGTAAAGAAGAATTGTTGCCAAAAGCAGAAATGTTAGAGGTGAGAAAACCAAAAAAAGAATTATTTATAGGTATTCCTAAAGAAACTTGTTTAGAAGAAAAACGTATTTCTTTAACACCGGACGCTGTTGGTGCTTTAGTGTCAAACGGACATCGTATTGTAGTTGAAACCGGAGCAGGTGTGTTGTCTAATTTTAGTGATAAAGAGTATTCTGAGGCAGGAGCAAAAATTGCATATCATGCTAAAGAAGTTTTTGAATGTGATTTGGTCTTAAAAGTAGAACCGCCGACTTTAAATGAAATTGAATTGATGCATCCTAAAGCAGTTTTAATTTCGGCATTACAATTAAAAACACAAACCAAAGCTTACTTTGAGGCACTTGCAAAAAAACGAATCACAGCTTTGGCTTTTGATTTTATTAAAGATGAACAAGGTATTTATCCTATTGTAAAATCATTAAGTGAAATTGCCGGAATTGCTTCCATTATTATTGCAGCAGAACTGATGAGTAATTCCAATCAAGGAAACGGTTTATTATTAGGTAATATTAGTGGTGTACCACCAATTGAAGTGGTAATTATAGGTGCCGGAACCGTAGGTGAATTTGCTGCAAGATCAGCTATTGGTCTTGGTGCAAATATCAAAGTTTTCGATAATTCGATTTCTAAATTACGACGTATCCAGCATGTGCTGGGACAGTCAATATATACTTCTACCATTCAACCTAAATATTTACAAAAATCCTTAATGCGATGCGATGTAGCAATAGGTTGCTTACGAGGAAAAAACCGTACACCTGTTGTCGTTACCGAACCAATGGTAGAAAACATGAAATCCGGTGCTGTAATTGTAGATGTAAGTATTGATCGTGGTGGATGTTTTGAAACTTCCGAAGTAACAACACACAGTAAACCGACTTTTATTAAACATGATGTAATTCATTATTGTGTACCAAATATTCCGTCGCGTTACGCCAGAACAGCAACTTTTTCAATCAGTAATATTTTAACACCTTATTTACTTAATATTGCCGAAGAAGGAGGAATAGAAAATGCTATAAAGTACGATAAAAGCTTACGTACCGGAATGTATCTTTATAAAGGAATTTTAACCAATAGGACTGTTGCCGATTGGTTTGATTTACCTTATCGCGATATTAATTTATTATTATTTTAAACAACATTAATGAAGATAGATAAAGAATTATTACACCGTTTTAAACTTTTTGGGATTGGTTTATCCATAGGTATTGCATTGGTAATATTTATTCTAAACGGAAAAAAATCCAGATGTTCTTGGTTTCCAAATGAACGAGTTTTAAAAATTATCAGACAAAAGCACTTGGTTTACAGCGATGATTTGTTAAAGCAAATTGAGGCAAAACAAATAGATTCGTCTTATGTAAATAATATTTTGTTAGATGGAAATATTGATTTTTCTAAAAGTCAGACTAAAAATAAACCGTGCAGAAGGTACCATATTGATTATTATACAAAAGAAAAATCCTCAGTATTACAAGTTAAAATATGTGATTCTGTTGCAACTTTAAGCAGTTTAAAATTTCAATAAAAGTGTAATAATAACGTATGTAAAAGTTAAACCCGTAATTAATTTTCGGCATATAAATCCATTAAAACTTTTTCAGGTGTATAAGGCGAATGAAATTTCAATTCTGCATTAGGATTAAACTGTTTTATAGCATCTTGAATAGCAAAATAAGAGCCTATTCCGTACATTAACGGCGGTTCGCCAACTGCTTTAGATTTTAAGATCGCCATATCATTTCCTTTTGTTTTTAACGGAATGATTTCCACACTTTTTGGAGCAGAAAAAACATCCGGAACTTTATAAGTAGATAACGCATTAGAGAGTAATCTTCCGTTTTTATCATAGGCAATTTCTTCCATGGTCATCCAGCCAATTCCTTGAGCAAGAGCACCTTCCACTTGACCAATATCAATACCAAAATTCATGCTTTTTCCAAAATCGTGAGCAATTTTTACAAAATCAATTTCATATGTTCCTCTTATACAGTCTAATGTTACCTGTGTGATTGCCGTTCCGTACACGTGATAGGCAAACGGATGTCCTTTTTCTTTGGATTTGTCAAAATGAATTTTTGGTGTTGCGTAATGTGCATTTTCCGATAAGGCAACTCTTTGTAACATTGCTTCTGCTATTAATTTTTCCCACGATAAATCGGAATTTTTTCCATTGACAAAAACAACATTTTCTGTAATTGAAACTTCTTCGGTTGCAACCGAAAGCATTTTAGCGGCGACAACTTTTAATCTTTCAATTAATAGTGTACAAGCTTTTAATACGGCTTTTCCGTTAAGGTCTGCCGTAGCACTTGCAGCAGTTGGTGAAGTGTTTGCAACTCGCGTGGTGTTGGTTGTTTCCAGTTTTACCTTATCGGGCGAAATACCTAAAGTTTGATAAGCAACCTGAAGCATTTTAGTATTTACGCCTTGTCCCATTTCAACTGCTCCGGTGCTTACGCCAACACTACCATCTTGGTAAATATGTACCAAAGCTCTGGCGTGATTCATTGGTGTGTTGGTAAATGAAATACCAAAAGTAATTGGCATTAGGGATAAGCCTTTTTTATAAAGTGTATTTTCTTGATTAAATTTTTGAACAGTGGATTTTAGAGTCTTTAAATCAAAATTTGTGGTAGCAGTTTCCCAAGAATTTAAAGCTTCTACTTGTTTTGCAATTTGTCCATAACTAAAAGAATCACCTTCTTTTAAAAGATTTTTTTCTTGAATTTCTTTTTTGTTAATCCCCAATTTATCAGCAGCATATGTGATAGCAGATTCAATAACGAACATTCCTTGTGGACCACCAAATCCTCTAAAAGCTGTGTTTGGCGGTAAATTTGTTTTACAACTTAAAACAGTAGTTTGTACATTGGGGATAAAGTAACTATTGGTCGCATGAAATAGTGTTCTTTCTGCAATTGCGGGTGATAAATCGGCAGCTGCACCGGAGTTTTGCAAGAATTCCGCTTCAAAAGCAGTAATTTTTAAATCTTTATTAATTCCTATTTTAAACGACGATTGGTAAGGATGTCTTTTACCTGTCATTCGCAAATCATCGTGACGGTTTAAAATGTATTTTACCGGTTTTTTAAGGTGTTGTACAGCAACTGCTGTCATTACTGCCCAAGGAGTTGCTTGGTCTTCTTTACCACCAAAACCACCACCAAGGCGAGTAACATCTACTTCTATTTTGTGCATAGGTACACCCAAAACTTTGGCTGTTGTTTTTTGTACAGCTGTTGGACCTTGTGTGGAAGATATCAATTTAATATTGCCGTTTTCTTGTGGAATAGCGTAGCAACCTTGAGTTTCTAAGTATAAATGTTCTTGTCCGTTACTAAAAGTTTCTCCTGTAAAGATAAAATCCGAATTCTTAAAAGCATTCTCTGTATTTCCTAAATTAAATGATCTTGGAGCGTTGATAAAACTGCCTTTTTCTTTGGCTTCTTTTGCTGTGGTGATTACCGGTAATTCTTCAATTTCAATTTCAATTAATTGTTTTGCTTTTTTTGCTATTTTTTCGGATTTGGCAACGATAAAAGCAATTGGTTGTCCTATAAAATGGACTTCTTTTTCTGCCCATAATTCTTCATCCGGAATAATACCTCCAATTTGATTTTCACCTAAAATATCTTTGTAAGTAAAAATTTTGATAACACCCGGAACGGCTTCCGCCTTAGCGTAATTAACCGAAATAATTTTTCCGTGAGCCTTAGGAGAATCAAAGGTTAAACCGAATAATGTATCTTGTCTGGTGATAATGTCATCTACAAAAATAGATTCGCCTCTAAGGTGTGTAAAAGAGTCTATATTTTTCATTTTAAATCCGGTTTATAGTAAATTAGTTAGTGAAAATTGGTTAGGAAACCATTTTATAAAATGAGCAAAAAAGAGTTGCCTTGCCAGCAATCTTTTATAAATATTACTTCCTCGAACATCGCTTATCGGAGCAATTTCTTTTTGCATTATTTGTTCTGCTTTTTTTATGGTGTTTGGCGTGATTTCTTTACCTGATAAAAACAAATTAGTTTGTAATAAATATTTAGGAATTGCAGCCACACCACCAACCGAAAAGTGAGCTTCCTCAATAATATTGTTGTTGGTTTTTATTCTTCCGGCACTGTTTACACTTGCAATATCTAAATGCGTTCGTTTGCTTACTTTTTCGAAATTAAACAATTCATTTTCTTGTATTTCTTTAAAGGAAATAGTTGCTATTAATTCGTCTTTTTTTAAATCAAATTTTTTGTAGTCCAAGTGAAAATTTTGAAATGAAATCTCTCTTTTCTGCTTATTTTCTTCATTGAAAAGAGTTAATTTAGTGTCTAGAGCCAAAAAGAAAATAGACATATCACCGATAGGTGAGGCGTTTACAAAATTACCGCCAAGAGTTCCCATATTTCTAATTTGTTGCGAAGAAATTAGTTTTAAAAAAGATTTTAAATCATTAAATTGCTTGTTAAATTCTTGGTTTTCTAAGAGTTCGGTTACCGTTGTACTTGCTCCGATTTGGAATGTGTTGTTTTTTAATGAGATTCCTTTTAATAAAGGTTTTTCGGCAATTAAAGTTATATTTTTAGAGCTTAGTTTATCTTCGTATCGTACGTATAAATCAGTTCCGTTTGCCACGATAATTTCACCTTTTGGTAAAGAAGAAATTTTTAAATTTTTAAGACGTTGCGGAATGTCTTTAAAATATTTTGGTAAAAATTTATTTTCGATTAAATCATTAATGGAATTGTATGCTATTTGATCTACTTTTTCTTTAATTTGAGTACCGGCTTTTTCAATGGATTTGTAACCTGTACACCTACAAATATTACCGCTAATAGCATCTTTTTCGGTTGTGTTTGAGTAACAAGAATTCATTGCATAACCGGTAAATGAAACGACAAATCCCGGAGTACAAAAGCCACATTGTGTAGCAAAATTATCTTTCATAGCTTTTTGCACGGTATTTAATTCGTTTTCTAGATTAATACCTTCAATGGTAACGATGTGTTTTCCATTGGCATTACCTAACGGAGAAATGCAAGAAGTAATATTATGGTATAAAATTTTGTCATCTTTTAATGTTCCCACTAAGACAGTGCAAGCACCGCAATCACCTTCGCGACAACCTATTTTGGTACCTTTTAATTGTTGGTAATCGCGTATAAAATCTAATAAGGTTAAACCGGTTTTTACTTCGGTTTCAATAATTTCATTGTTTAATATAAATTGTATCATAAGTATCGGCTAAAATACAAAAAGTCCGCTTTTCAAAAAAATGAAAAACGGACAAAAAAACTATGAAAAAGAAAAAGTTTTATCCAAGGAAGGCAGTATACATCCATACTAACTTTTCTTGTTCTCGTATATAATCACTCATAAGAGCGTTTGTTCCTTCATCACCTAAATCTCCGGCTACTTCTAGAATAGCACGTTGTTTTGTAAGCAGAATCCGAAAAGAGTTTACGATTTCTTTAACACCGCTTATACCATTTGTAGTGTCTTTAACTTCTTTTATTTCTGAAATTTTAAGATAATCACTGTAATTATGATTTGGCTGACCACCTAATGTTAATATTCTTTCTGCCAAATCATCTATTTTAATGAATAAATCATTATACAGTTCTTCAAATTTTAGATGTAATTCAAAAAAGTTTCCACCGGTTATTTTCCAGTGAAAACCTCTTACATTTTGATATAATATAGAATAATTTGCCAATAAATCATTTAATTTATTGGCAAGTTCTTCTGATTTTTTACTATCTAATCCTATTTTATTTATTTTTTTCATATCTTTTTGTTGTTTGGTTTAAACTGCTTTATGAGTTAGACGTAATTTTTTTACTAACTATCTTCATAAAGCAGTTTTTAGTAAATTAATCTAATTTTAAATCTTTTTTACAAAGGTAAAAATCAATTCTCTCGCAAGAATCATCGTTTAAACGCTCATTCATTTCCTCTAAATTTGTTGGAGGAGGAACAATTACTTTATCGCCCGGTTTCCAATCTAATGGAGCAGCAACTTTATATTTATCAGTTACTTGTAAAGCTTGTAAAGCACGTAAAATTTCATCCATATTTCTACCTACATTTAAAGGATAATACATAATTAAACGGATTTTTTTATTTGGATCAATAAAAAATACAGCTCTTACAGCAGCAGTTTCACTTTCGTTTGGTTGCAACATTCCGTATAATTTAGATACTTTCATATCGATATCTGCAATAATAGGGAAATCTAAATATACACCTGTTTTTTCTTTTACATTGTTTACCCATGCCAAGTGTGAGTGTACACTATCGATACTTAAACCCATTAATTCTGTGTTTAAAGCAGTAAATTCATCTTTTCTTAAAGCAAAACCGGACATTTCCGTAGTACAAACCGGTGTAAAATCAGCAGGATGTGAAAACAATAATAACCATTTATCTTTGGCATAATCGTTTAATTCAATTGTTCCTTTTGTTGTTTTTGCAACAAAATTAGGTGCTTGATCACCAATTCTTGGCATAATATTAATTTCTTGTGTTGTTTCTTGTGTTTCCATTTTATATTTATTTTTTATAATTAGACATTTATTTTAATACTGCAAATTTACAACACGTTAGTTGAAAATAAAGAATAGTTTCTATTGATTGTTTTTATATAATTATAAATATAATTTATAACTGTTTTTCACTATAAATATACGGATTTAAATTCATTAATTGGCGATTATATATTGATTTTGGTCATTTTAATTTATTTTATTATCTTCGAGGCAGAGAATGTAGGGGCATTCTCATAACAATTAACCAAATTTATTTTATGAAAAAATCAAATTATTTTATTTGGATGATAGCTATCGTGTTTTTATCATCCTGTACTAACAATGAAGAAGTTCTTAATGATTCACAAGAACAGGCTCAAGAAAAATTATTAACGGTTCAAGAAGTAATGAACAAAATAGATGAAACCATTCAAAATGAAGGAAGTTTTGATTGGAAAAATGCTGATGATCAATTACTTTGGAGTGCCACCGTTCACGGATCAAATCTATTAACAGTAGGTTATGGTGCCAAAAATGAGAGTTTTAGAACTAAAAACAGTAAAACCGGTAATACTATTAAAAGTGCTATTTTAGAGGTTATACAAAATAATGAAAAAACATCTAAAAAGGATGCTTTGATTTACGAAGATGCTATTTTAAATTACATTGATGTAAAAGTCGACAATCTTCAAACAATTAAAAAATTAAGAAAATTAGGTAATATTCGTTATCTAGAACCTGATGGTTTTGTAATTGTTAATCCTAATCAAGATAATTTAAGATCTTCTTTATCGAGTTCAGGTTGTGGTTTTGATGGTGATTATATTTCAACAGCTGATTATGGTACACTATCAACAGGAGCAAAAATACCTTGGAATTATTATGATCATAAAATAAATCAAGCTTGGTCTTATAGTAAAGGTCGTGGTGTAGGTGTTGGAGTAATCGATACCGGTTTATCGGCAAATCAAGCAAATCTAAGTTATAAATTTGATGATTATTATTCCGGAAGGTATATTCAAAAATACGGAACATATATTGACTCAAATTGGTGGTGGTCTAATAATTTAGATGGTCCAAATGATCGTTGTGGTCACGGAACCTCTTGTGTTTCTGCAATATCTGCTCCTAATAATAACAGTGGCGATTTTATCGGAATTGCTTATGAATGTAACATGGTTTCTTATAGAGGAACAAGCGATGTGGTACTTAATGATTATCATGAAAAGAAAGGTGTTGCAAATGCTTTAATTGCTTTAGGAAATAGAAGCGATATTAAGATTATATCCATGTCTGTTGGTTACCCTTGGTCTATAGGAAGAGTTAAGGATGCTGTTCGTTATGCGTATTCAAAAGGGAAAATGATTTTTGCTGCAGGAGGAACTTCTACTTCGTATACCAATTGGTATGGTGTGATTTTTCCTGCCACAATGAGTGAAACAGTTGCCGTTACCGGAGTTGAGGAACAGACGAGTTATAACGAATGTGATGTTTGCCATAAGGGAAGTAAAATCGATTTTACTTTTGTAATGGAAAGAGGAAATAACCATCATCAACCGGTTTTAGGTTATAATAGTTATACGTCTAATTATTTTGGAGGTTCTTCCGTAGCAACGGCATCAACAGCAGGAATTGCAGCTTTAGTTTGGGCAAAATATCCGTATTGGAATAGAGCACAAGTCTTAAGCAGACTAAAATATGCAGGACATTTTTATCCTAATAAAAATAGTGATTTTGGTTACGGAAACATCAATGCATTAAAGGCTGTAAGAGGATATTAAAAATATAGAGAAAAAGTAGTGTTAAAAAGAGATTTGTAATTTTACAAATCTCTTTTTTTATTTATACCAAGAAGCATATTTTATATAAGCATCGGCGATTCTGTTTACTTCTCCACAAAGTAATTCCGGATTAATGTCTTTTATCTTTATGGCAGGAGTTCCGGCATAAATACTACCTGATTTTACATGTGTCCCTTTTGTAACAACAGCTCCAGCAGCAATAATACTATTCGATTCAATAATGCAGTCATCCATAACAATGGCTCCCATGCCAATTAAAACATTATCGTGTATGGTGCAACCGTGCACTATGGCGTGATGAGCAATGGAAACATTATTACCAATATTTGTCGGACTTTTTTGATACGTTGCATGAATGCATGCTCCATCTTGAATATTTACTTTATTGCCAATTTTAATATAATGGACATCACCTCTTATAACAGCATTATACCATATGCTACATTGGTTTCCTAAAGTTACGTCACCAATAATAACTGCGGTTTCAGCAATAAAACAATTTTCTCCAAATTGCGGTTTTTTTCCGTTTAATTCTTTTATGAGCATTGGTTTAAATTTTAATTTTCTCTTTCATCGCTTCCACAATATTGTAAACAGCAGGGCAAATTTCTGTATTTTTTAAAGTTAAATCGGTTAACTGAATGAATTTTCTTCTGTTAGTATGCGGATATTCACTACAAGCTTTTGGTCTTACATCGTAAATGGTACAAGTATTATCTACTTCATCTAAAAAGGAGCAAGGAGCTTGTTTTAAAACCATAAAATCATCTTCATCACGTTCTAAATATTGTTCTATAAATTGTATTTCTTTCATTCTATAATGTTTAGAAATTCGTTTTATATCTTTTTCCGTAAATATTGGCGAAGTAGTTTTACAGCAACTAGCACAAGTTAGGCAATCTATTTTTTCAAAGACTTCATCATGTGTTTCATGAACGATATAATCTAAATTTTTTGGTGTTTTCTTTTTTAGTTTTTGAAAGAATTTTTTATTCTCTTTAAAAACTTCTTTTGCTAATTCAGGTAATTCTTCTAAGGATGGTTTTAGTGCCATTTATGCTATAATTTTTTCAAAAATACGATTTAATTATCAATTTTATTAAAACGTAATGTGAAAACCTCCAACCAAAGTATTGTCGATACTACTTAGATTGTAATTTAATTTATAGGGATAATTAGTCTTTCCTATTTTTATCTTTTGATCCTTTTTAATTCGTCTGTTAGCGGCATTTTTTCCAATAGCATAACCAATTAAAATGGCAATAGGATAATCGGAAGTCCAATGCACTTTGCTACTTACCATTTTAAAAGCTAAAAGTCCGCCAAGAGTATATCCAACAGGTTTAATCCATTTTTTTTCAGGATAATTGGTGCTAATAACAAACAGTGAAGCAACATAAGTAGCTAAATGTCCGGAAGGCATCGCATCATAATTTGGAGTATTTTCTTTAAAAGCTTTAAAACTTGGGAAAGGTGTCCAATGTCCGGAATCACTACCGGTTTCAATGGCTCGTATCGGACTCTGTCTTCCGGTGATTCGTTTTATTGTTTGTGATAACAATCCTACCGAAATTAATACTTCTGCAAGTTCACTTGAAGTGTTTAAAGCACGATAGTCGTTGTGGATTTTTCCATAAATTAAAAATCCGGCACTTAATAAAATTGTTGTTCCGCCGTTGCCAATATGATAAATAGCAGAACTCGTATCGGCAGGAAGCATTCTAACGCCGGAGATATATAAGTATTTACCTTCTTCGTCCCATCCTATTTTACTTCCAATTTCCGATGCATTATCTAATAATTTACGGTCAAGCGGAATTAAAGCAGCTGTACTTGCTAAGGCAATTCCTACTTGTGGAAGATGTTCTTTTTGAATAAGATATTTTCCGAAACCAATATAATCTTTCGGTATATATTTAAAGGTATCCCAAATTTTTGGTTTTTTATAGATGTAAGTTAAATTATTATCTATTTTATAAGTTTGAATAGGAATGGAGTCTTGTCCGTAAGAAAAAAATACCACCAAAAAAATGAGTAATAAAAATAGTTTTTTCATTTTAAAATTTATAATTTAAGCCAATTAGAAAACCGTTATCTTTCGTTTTGGTATAGGTGATATCTACTTTTGGTTCTTTAAAAGGTTTGGTAAAAAGATATACGCTTCCAATGCCAATTGCAGCTCCGGCAAGTACATCTTCAAAATAATGTCTTTTGGCATAAACACGGCTAATACCAGTGTAACTGGCAAGTATATATGCAGGAACACCGAATTTCCAACCATATCTTCTTTGGATAAAAGCAGCTCCTTGAAAGGAAGCAGCTGTATGTCCGGAAGGGAAACTTGAAAATCCGTTTTTATCAGGTCTTTCCTTTTTTATAGTATTTTTTAAAATGTAAACAGAGAGAGCTGTTGTAGCAAAAGATTCGGCAAATTTAAGAGTTCCTTTTCTGTCTTTTTTTACAATGGTGAGTAATAATGCAGATGCAGGTGTGATGAATTGAGTTCCGTCTCCAATACTTTCAATTACGTTTTGATTGGTTTGTCCAAAAAAAAGAGAGGTGGAAAATAGTATTAAAATAAGAAATTTAGACATATTAGATTTTTAAAAAATCAAAAATAGAAAAATATATGTATAGAAAGGGTAATTATTTTAAAATTTGTAAATTGCCGTAAAATATATTAAAATGAAAAATAAATTACTTTCAATCTTTTTATTTTGGATGCTTACTTTTCAAGCACAGACAAAAGAACAATTAAATCATTTGGATAAATACTACCAAAAGACGCTAAATGAATGGCATATTCCAGGTATGGCAATTGCTATTGTAAAAGGAGATTCCATTATTTTTAGTAAAGGTTACGGTTATGCAGATTTAGATAAAAAAACAAAAGTTGATGGCAATACATTATTTGCAATAGCTTCTAATTCCAAAGCTTTTACAGCAACTGCCTTGGCTCAATTAGTAGATCAAGGCAAAATAAAATGGACTGATAAAGTAATCGATTATGTACCATATTTTAGATTGTACGATGATTACACAACCAATCATACTACTATCGAAGATTTGCTTTGTCACCGTAACGGATTAAAGACGTTTAGCGGAGATTTGCTTTGGTACGGTACAGATTTATCGCAAGAAGAAATCATTAAAAAACAAGGTTTTTTAAAACCAACATCAGAGTTTAGAACAAAATATGGTTATTCTAATATTCAATTTATAGCTGCCGGAAAAGTAATTGAAAAAGTGACCGATACCACTTGGGCAGATTATGTTAACACGCATTTTATTAAACCGTTAAAGATGGATAGAACGCTCACTAGTGTTAAAGAACTAAAAAATGCTACTAACGTTGCTACGCCTTATTATTATGATAATGGTAAAAACTATAAGTTAAAATGGGTAAATTGGGATAATATGGCTCCTGCCGGAGGAATTATCTCATCAGTAAACGATTATGCAAAATGGATGTTGTTAAATCTTAATAAAGGAGAATTAAACGGAAAAAAATACTATTCAAAAAACAGTTATATTAATATGACAACGTCTCATATTAATATGAAAGTACGTGATAATAAACAACGAAATCATTTTAGTGGCTATGGTTTGGCGTGGGATCTAAAAGATTATCAGGGATATAAAATTGTTGGTCACAGTGGCGGTTATGATGGAATGATTTCAAGAAATAGTTTGGTTCCGGAAAAAAAACTTGGGATTGTAATTTTAACAAACAACTTAAATTGGGCAACTTCGGCAATAGCAAATAAAACTTTTGATGTGCTTTTGGCAAATGAAAAGAGTGGTAAAGATTGGTCTGGTGACTATGCTAAAATAAAAAAGAAAATGGACAGTATTGATATGTCTAGATTAGAAAAAAATGAAAAATTACGTCATAAAATAAATAAACACCATCTTAAATTAGAAAAATATACCGGAAAATTTAAAGATAAGATGTATGGAGCAGTTACTGTAACTCTTAAAAAAGATAAGTTACATTTTACTATGGATAGAACACCAATATTTTTTGCTGATTTAGAACATTGGAATGATCATATTTTTACTTTTCAGTTTGATAAAAATTTGTCGTCCTTACCACAAGGAAAATTATGGTTTGATGTAAATAAAAAAGGTGAAGCAAATACACTACATATTGATGTGCCAAATTTTGACTTTTATTTCAATGAGTTCGTTTTTAAACGTATAGAGTAATTTAATTTTTGATTTTATTAATAGTACTAAACGCTTTTTCAGAATCTTTACTATCAATTAATATAGTTAACTCATTACTGGTAGAAACAACATCTTTAATGTTAATGTTATTATTTGCAAAATGTCTAAAAATCATATAATAAATACCTTTTATTTCAGTATTTATTTCCGGAAGTTTTATGTTGATTGCTGTAATGTTATCTTCTAAATGCAAACAATTTTCATTTTTAAAAATTTGATTGACTTTTTTAGATAGATTTTTGTTTATTATGATTGTTGATTCATAAATTCCTTGTGATAATGTAAAGAATATTTCATGATTATGTTCTATTTCTATCATTAATTTTAAGATACAAACTCTTAAATTAGCTGAGTTTTTAAAAGTGTAATCAGCTAATGAAGACCTTACCGATACATCAGTTATTTCTTTTAAAATGGATTTTACTTTTTTAGAATGTAATTGACTAGTAGAAATTTTCAGCCTATTAATAGACATCGTAATTGCAGCTTCTTTAATTGGTTTTCCTAATTTTTTTTGAATTTCCGGTTGCAGATCTCGTGCTAATGATGAAATATTTATAAATCCTTTAGCGATATATTCTTCCAAAAAAGGAGTATCTGATATTATTTGTTCAATTATGTTAGATACAGTAATCATTTGTTTAATTATTAACAGAATGTTCAAAAATAGTAAAAATTTCGTAAAAATTATATTTATAAATGAATTATCTTGAATTTTGCATTTAAATTTTAAAGATAGAGATGATTGTATTAAAAATAGGAGGTACTTCGGTTGTTAATACCGATTTTATGCTAAAAATCACAGATCGAATGCAACGTGAAGAGGAAACTTTTATTGTGGTTTTATCTGCATTGTCGCAAATAACAAACACATTAGATGCTATGTATAAATCGACTGAAATTGATAAAACTAAAAAGCTTATAAATAAGTTTACAGATATTCACGAGGATTACATACATAAATTATTTAGCGATATAAAAGAAATTAAAAGGGCTAAAAAAATAGTAAAAGATACTTTATTGCAAGTTGATAGAGTTATAAAAAGAGAACAATATGATTTATTAATGGCTTTGGGCGAATATCTAGCCTCATCTTTATATAGTTTATTTCTTAAATCTAAAAATGTAAAACATAGTTTAAAAAATAGTCCTGATTTTATTAAAATAGATGCAAGTAGAAAACCAAATACAAAATTTATTAAATTAAAATGTGAACAAACAAAATGGCAGAAGATAAATATTTTTCAAGGTTTTATTTGCTCGGATAGCGATAATAATATTACAAATCTCAGTAGAGGAGGAAGTGATTTTACAGCAACATTATTAGGCGAAGCAATTCAAGCAAAAGTAATAGAAATTTGGTCTGATATAGATGGAATTCGTAGTAACGATCCTCGCTTTGTTTCTAAAACAAATTGCGTATCGCAACTACATTATGTAGAAGCAGCCGAATTAGCCTATTTTGGTGCTAAAATATTACATCCGGAATCTGTCTTACCTGCTCAACGTTTAAATATTCCGATGATTTTAAAGAATTCAAAAAATATAAATCACAGCGGAACTATTATTAACAATGAACAAAATAAAATTGGTTTAAAGGCTATTGCTGCTAAAGAAGAAATTATTCTTATTAATATTACATCATATAGAATGTTGATGATTCATGGTTTTTTAAGTAAAATATTTGATGTTTTTAATACATATAAAACTTCAGTGGATTTAATTACTACTTCAGAGGTTAGTGTGTCGTTAACCATAGATGATGCTACTTATTTAAACCAAATATTAAAACAATTAAAAACATTTTCGCAAGTAGAAGTTAAGAAAAAAATGGCAATCATCAGTGTTGTAGGAAATTTAACGAATGACAGAAAACAAATAGCAGCAAAAATTTTAAATACCATCTCTAATCCAATTGAAATTATTTCTTACGGAACAAATAGAAGGAGTATTTCTGTTTTGGTGGAACAAGAAAATAAAAATAAAAACTTAAATGAACTTAATATATTAACTTATAATTAAAAACTTATGCAAACACCATATTATCAATACGATATAAAAGTACTGCACAAAACTTTAGATGCTGTAAATCACGAGAAAAATAAATATGGTTTTAAAGTACATTATGCTATTAAGGCTAATGCAAATCCGATTATTCTCCATGAAATTTCTAATTTCGGATTCGGAGCAGATTGTGTAACAGGAAACGAAATTAAATTGGCAATTAAAAGTGGTATTGCCGTTAATCAAATTGTTTTTGCTGGTGTTGGTAAAACAGAACAAGAAATAGATTATGCAATTCAATCTGATATTTCGATGATTAATGTAGAGTCATGGGAAGAATTACAGCTAGTTAATACCATTGCAAAAAAACAGAATAAAATAGTAAATATTGCTTTTAGAATTACACCTGATATCTATGCCAACACACATAAAAAAATCGCTACAGGATCATTACAGCATAAATTTGGTTTCTATATCGAAGAGCTCTCTGAACTAATTCAAAAAGGCAAACAATATAAAAATGTAAATGTCATCGGACTTCATTTTCATATAGGTTCTCAGATAATTGATTTAT
>Ga0256840_1001683_pt1 | contig 20427 bp, 17 predicted proteins | sample 355202metaG_FD_185969 | JGI IMG/M metagenome (GOLD analysis project Ga0256840, IMG submission 185969) | Hydrothermal vent microbial communities from Mid Atlantic Ridge, Atlantic Ocean - 355-202 | ecosystem: Environmental > Aquatic > Marine > Hydrothermal vents | place: Atlantic Ocean: Mid...
GAAGTGATGGAGTCGGTTTCATACTATGCCATTAAATCGTCAAGTGATTTGGCAATCGAAAAAGGAAAATACCCAACTTTTGAGGGTTCAGATTGGTCAAAAGGAATCTTCCCAATTGACAATGCCAACGAAGAGGCGTGTAAACTGGTTGAACGTGGTGGACTTTACGGTTACACACACGACTGGGGAAAACTCAAAGAGAAAGTAAAGAGTGATGGTATGCGTAACGGCTACCTTATGGCTGTTGCTCCCACCTCGTCAATCTCCATTTTGACAGGGACAACCCAAGCGATTGAACCTGTTTACAAACGTAAATGGTTTGAAGAAAACTTGTCGGGACTCATTCCTGTTTGTGCCCCTAAGTTGTCAGCTGATACTTGGAACTACTACACCCCTGCCTATGAGCTTGACCAAAATGTGTTAATCAAAGCTGGGGCAATTAGACAAAAATGGATTGACCAAGGACAGTCGTTAAATATTTTCATTACACTTGACAAAGCATCAGGTAAATATTTAAATCAAATTTATATGAATGCGTGGAAGTTTGGTTTGAAATCAACCTACTATTTGAGATCTCAATCTCCTGAGGCTTCAAATGATATTGAAGATCGTACGCAGGAGTGTGTTGGGTGCCAATAGAGACATAATTTTATTGCATCTTTGACTGAACGACTTCGTTTCGTTCAGTCACATACTTTTATGTATGCTCTTTCTCTCCACTCACGTCGTTAAAGCAAATCTACTACAAACCAATATCCCTATTTTATTTTCTAATTTAAAAAATACTCAAAAAACCTCATACACCCCTCTAAACTCAAAAATAACCCATTTCCCTAGTAAAATCAACCCATGATATTAAAAAAAATTTAAAAGCTCTTATTTTAGAGCATATTTCTACCCTCTTCTTAGCTATAATATTTTAAATTTTAATAAAATAAGGAAAATAATGAATTTTGAAAATGTAACAGTAGATATTGCAGGTAACAGTTATTTTAATGGAGCCGTAACCTCTCGTACCGTTCACTTTGCTGATGGAAGTAAAAAAACTTTGGGGTACATGCAAACAGGTGAATTTGAGTTTGGAACAGAAGCTGCTGAACTTATGGAAATTACGGCTGGTAACCTAGAGTACAAATTGGCTGGTTCTAGTGAATGGATTAGTGTTAAAGGTGGAGAGAGCTTTAATGTCCCTGCCAACTCTAAGTTTCAAGTAAATGTAAAAGAGATTACAGACTACTGTTGTAGTTACCTATAGTAGAGTTTCTGTAAACCTTGAAAGTGATGGCTTCAGCCTCACCAACTTTAATCATTTTTTCTCGTTTTTAACGAGAAAAAATCTTTTTAACCAAATGCATACCAATCGCTAAAAATAAAAACACACCAAAAAATAACTTCAAAAAAGAGATTTAAAGATTAATAAAATTAACAAACCATCCAGTGTTCCATTTTAAACACATCTTCGGTACAAGGCATCCCTTTCCAGCCTCCTGAATCGAGATACATCATTTTTCCTCCAAAGTAACCCACCACATGCATCTCTTTGTAGATGGGGTACATTCCACCTGAAAACATGGCAAAAATATCCTCATAGGAAGTGGGATGCTCATAGTGTTCAAAGTCCAATGAGTGCAAAACCGTAATGGCATAATGCAACATTTCATTTTTCATCATAGAAGCACTCAAAGCATAATAAGAGGGGTAAGTTACTGACGGATTCTCTAAGAGTTCAGAGATATAGAGCCGTTCTTTCTTTTTTTGATACATAGAAAAAGTATACTTAACTTATTCACATATACCAAGGTATATGTCAAATTGTCATATTTTTAATAAATCTTCTCCACCATCAACTGTAAAGTTATTCTATTATTAAAATGATTCTCATTAATTCCATAAATAACCGTAACATTTTGCCCTATGTGAAAAACTTCTTTGGTCTTAAAGAGTACCCCCTGTTGGGTTATGCCTTGATGTGAAAAACTGAAACGTCGATGCTCTTTCTCTTTTCCCATATCAGCCACATCTTCTATGGTGACATTTTTTGTAATAAATTTTGGTCGAGGGTTTCCTTGACCATAAGGTTCATAGGACTTCATCATATTCACCAATTTAAAATCGATATGTGAATAACTCAATTCTCCTATAACATCAGGGTCAAAAGAACTCTCATCATAGTTTTCTGCCAGATAGTTTTCATTGATCTGTTTTCTAAACAGTTCCAAGTTCTCTTTAGGCAGACTCAAACCAATGGCAGCATCATGACCCCCAAATTTATTGAGAATGGGGCGACATGGTTCGGTGATTTTAAAGAGATTACAGACATAAAAACTGCGTCCACTCCCTTTGAGGTCTCCATTTTCACTATGGGTTAAAACAATGGTCGGTTTCTCATAGCGTCGTCCTACCCGTGCAGCGACAATGCCCACCACACCCTCATGCCAATCATCTCCTGCTACCACAATAACTTTATCATTTGGGTTGAGCCGTGCCAAAGCTTCATCGGTGATTCTTTGCTCGGTGGATTTTCGCTCATTGTTAAAATCTATCAAACGCTCCAGACGTACCCGTGCATCATAAATGTTTCGACTAAGTAGAAACTCTACTGACCATTTGGCATCATCCATTCGTCCAGCAGAGTTTAACACAGGAGCAATTTGAAAACCTATATCTTCAGCATTTAGAGCTACTTTCTCCAACTTCTCCATAAAAGCCCGTATAGCAGGTAGCTCTGAACGGTTCAGCAGTTTTAATCCTGCTACCACCATGGCACGGTTAATATGCTGTAGAGGCATCATATCAGCAATAATTGCTATGCTTACCATGCCAAGGTATGACTTGATGTCTACTTTTGTATTTAAAGCTGTGTTAAGCGATGCTATGAGGTACCAAGCGATTTGTGCACCACACACTTCTGCATGAGGAAAAGAACAATCAGGTTGTTTTTGGTCAACAATGGCAAAAGCTTCTGGAATAACAGATGGAACAATATGATGGTCAGTAATAATAAGGTCAATCCCTTGCTCCTTGCAAAGTTGTGCTGCTTCAACTGCAGAGATACCATTGTCTACAGTAATCACCAAGTCAAAACCAACAATTCGAGGAATAAGATTGGGTGAAAGACCATAACCATCAGTAAATCTGTTAGGAATAATCCACTCCAACTCCACACCAATTTCGTCAAAAAACATCTTCATAAGCGTGGTAGAAGTGACCCCATCTACATCATAGTCACCTATAAGCATTATCTTTTCACCTCGATGAATGGCTTGGACTATACGTTCTGTTGCTCTGTCCATATCTTTAAATGTTGAGGGCTTAGGAAGGTTGGCTAAGGATAAAAAGCCTTCATCTTTAAAGCGAGACTGTAAGAGTTTTTCGATGGATTGTGGGGTTGTTTGTGGGTAAGGCATGGGTTTTCCTAAAGAAATCATTGTCGGGATGAGGGCAACCCGACCTACAAGCTTATGACTCGTTACTCTTCAAAGCCGTCTTAACAAAAGCCAAAATAGAAGGATTCGGATTTTGAAGACGTGAAGTAAACTCTGGATGAAACTGAACACCCAAAAACCAAGGGTGATTTTTTACTTCAACAGCTTCTATTAGACCTTGAGACTCACCCGTAATCTCCATACCACTGGCTTCTAACACTTCACGATATTTAGGGTTTGCCTCATATCGGTGTCGGTGACGTTCAAAAATAGTTGAAGCACCATACGCCTCACGTAGGCGTGACCCTTCTTTGGTATCACACTCATACTCACCTAAACGCATGGTTCCACCCATTGGTGAGTTACTGGTTCTAATTTGTTTTGAACCTGAAGCATCAATAAACTCATCTATTAAGAAAATAATTGGATTTTTTGTCTCTTTATCAAACTCTACAGAAGTAGCATCTTCAAGTCCCAATACGTTACGTGCAAACTCTACCATAGCCAATTGCATTCCTAAACAAATCCCCAAGAAAGGAATGTTGTTTTCACGTGCGTATTGAATGGCATCAATTTTACCTTGAATACCACGTTCGCCAAAACCACCTGCAACCAAAATTCCATCACAATCAATTAAATATTGTTTGGCAGAGTTGTTGGCTACCTTTTCACTGTCTACCCATTTAATCTCAACAGATGCATCAAGATGTGCTCCAGCGTGAATAAGTGCTTCAGTTAGTGATTTATAAGACTCTTTTAAGTCTAAATACTTACCTACAAAAGCGATACAGGTTTTCTTTTTAGGCTCAATAATTTTACGTACCAAATCTGTCCATAGTTGCATATCGGGTTTCAATTCCCCTAAGTCTAACTCTTTCGCAATAGGATCTAAAATATCTTGTGCCATAAAATTTAAGGGAACTTCATAAATAGTAGGTGCATCAATTGCTTCTATTACTGATTTGGTATCAATATCACAAGTAAATGCAATTTTACGTTTAATATCAGATGGAATTCTCTCTTCTGCTCTTAAAATAAGTATTTGAGGAGTAATACCAATACGTCTTAACTCTTGTACTGAATGTTGTGTTGGTTTGGTTTTTAACTCACCAGCTGTTCGTATGTAAGGTAAAAGCGTAACATGAATGTTCATTACATTCTCTTTTCCAAACTCATGTTTCATTTGACGAATGGTTTCAAGAAAAGGCATTCCTTCCATATCACCGGTTGTTCCACCAAGCTCTACAATAAGAATATCTTTATTTTTACCAGCTACTACAATTCGCTCTTTAATTTCATTGGTAATGTGAGGAACAATCTGTATGGTTTTACCAAGATACTTACCTTGACGCTCATTTTCAATAACAGTCTTATAGATCCTACCTGTAGTAAAGTTGTTGTTTTGGGTAAGAGAGCTGTCTAAAAAACGTTCATAGTGACCCAAGTCTAGGTCTGTTTCGGCACCATCTTTGGTTACAAAAACTTCTCCATGTTCCAAGGGTGACATGGTTCCTGGGTCAACATTAATATAAGGGTCAAGTTTTAGCACACCCACTCTAAGACCTGAATGTTTTAAAAGTGTTCCTACACTGGCTGCAGTAATTCCTTTTCCGAGCGAACTTAATACGCCTCCTGTTACAAAAATATACTTGGTTTCATTGGTTGGCATTGATAATTTTCCTCTTTTTATGCGATTATCGGCATAATAACTGTAATAAATTGTTTCTCTTTTAAAACAAATGGTAGGGTGGGTTCATTTAATAGAAGTTCAAACTCTTGATCTTCTATTTGTGTAATAAAATCTAAAAGATAGCGAGAATTTACGTTCAATTCAAATGATTCATTTAATCCTGTATGGAGTAAAAGTTCCGTTTTGGCTTCAATGTTATCAGCTGTTAATGAATTAAATAAAATGCTCTCTTTTTGAAATGTAATTTTAATCTCTTGAGAGATGGTGGTAATCATCTTAATGGCATCAATCATCTCTTTTTTAGGAAGAGTAAGAGTAATTTTACTCTCAGAAGGAATAATTCTTCTGTAGTCTGGATAGTTACCATTAATTAATCGACTAAAGAAGTAGTAGTTTTCATTTTTGATAATTAAATTGGTATCATCATAATAGATATTAATTTGATCCATAAAAAGTTTTTGAATTTCTAAAATGGCTTTTTTAGGAATGATAAGAGAAAATTCCTGCTCATTGATGTTGATTATCTCAGCAACGGCCAATCTTCGTGTATCGGTACCAATCAACTTTGTTGACTGCTCTTTAATATCTAGGAGTGCCCCATTAAGTTCAAACTTGGGATTATTATTATCAATAGCTGAAGATATTTTTTTAAAACCTCTTATCAAAGAGATGGAATCTAAAGTTATTTGAGGTTTATCATTTATGAGTGGAAATGTTGGAAAGTTATCTGGATTAAATGTTGGTAATTTAAATTTTGATTTGTTTTGTTTAATATTTAAATTGTTGGTTATTTTTTCAAGAACAATTTCATCATCTTTTAAAATACGAATGATGTCTAAAAACTTTTTACCATTGGCTGTAAAATTACCTTCATGTTCAATAATCACATTATTACTGTTAATCATTAAACCAATTTCGCCATCAGTTGCTTTTATGATACATTTATCATTTATAGCTTCAAAATAGATATGAGAGGTAATTTGGCTGGCATCTTTTTTTTCTAAAAAAGGTTGCAAATTGATAAGTATGGATTCTATTAATGGTTTACTAACACGAATTTTCATTTAATCTCCCTTTTCTCTACGCTCTATTTCTTTAAATAAGTAGTGGTAGTAGTAGTTCTTGTTGAAAAGGTGAAAAACTATTGTAAAGTTAATAATTATGGGCTTTAACTTTGAGTTTTTGGACCTTTAGTTTTTCACATATTTTCACTTGTTGAATTATATCTTTTTTTAGTATATCTTTAGATTAATCGATTTTTGATGAATTTTCATTGATTTTACTTGCAAACTCTTCGAGTAATACTTTGAAGTTTTCATTCTCTTCAATGGTTTCATTGATTTTTTTCATGGCGTGACTGACAGCTGTATGGTCTTTCATACCAAAATAAACAGCAATTTGAGGCATGGAGTTGGGGGTAAGGTGTCGGGTAAGATAGATGGAGATGCGTCTGGCATTTACGACATCTTTGGTTCTTTTTTTAGATTTGATATCAGAGAGTTTAACATTGAGCTCTTTAGAGACTTGTTTAACGATGTCATCTATGGTGATATTGGCTTTTTTCTCTGTGATTTGATCTTTAATCACATTTTGTGCAAACTCTAGGGTAAGTTTTTGATTCATCAATCCTGCATAGGCATTGAGTTTAATGATAACACCCTCGATTTCACGAATGTTGTTTCCCATATTGGAAGCAATAAAGTTAATAATGTCTTGGTTAAGAGAGATACCATCAATTTCACACTTCTTTTGAATAATGGCAATTTTGGTTTCAAGTCCAGGAGGTTGAATGTCAGCCATAAGACCCCATTCAAAGCGACTTCTTAATCTATCAACAAGCCCGGCAATCTTATTGGGTTGTCTATCTGAAGTGATGACAATCTGTTTTTTGGCTTGGTGAAGTTCATTAAAAGTGTGAAAAAACTCCTCTTGCGTCTGCTCTTTACGTGAAAGGAATTGAATATCATCAATCAGTAGCACATCACACTCTCTAAAGTGGTCACGGAACCTATCCATCGTTTGTGAGCGTAAGTGAGAGGTGAATTTGTTCATAAACTGTTCGAAAGTGGTATAGATGACTTTTTTACCCATGGCTATTTGGTGGTTACCAATGGCTTGAATGAGGTGGGTTTTTCCTAGACCTACTCCACCATAGAGGAAGAGAGGGTTATAGAGTGCACCTGGTTTTTCAGCTACAGATTTGGATGTGGTGTAGGCAAATTGGTTGGAGTCCCCAACAATAAAACTTTCAAAGGTAAAAGAGGGGTTTAGAATGGTGCTTTTGGTTTGATTTTTCTGTTCTACTTCGGTATGGTTTTTTTGAGTGGATGCTATTACCTTTGGGGTTGTTCCAACCGAAATAATAACATTGGGACGTATGTTGTTCTCAACTTCAAAAAGGTGGGCAATTTTATTTTGATATTTTGTCTTAATCCATTTGGCTACCAGCATATTGGGCGCATAAAATTGTGCCACATTTGATCTGGAGGATGATTCGTCATAATTTAAGGTTTTAATATATCGTTCCCACTCTTTGTTACTGATCTCTTGTTTGAGTTTTTTTAATACTGTATTTCCAATGTTCATTCTGTTCCGATTCTTAATGTGAATAATTCTTTAAATATTAGCTAAAGTTGGCTAAAATATGGGTTTAAAAGAAGGTGTGATGAAACTATTCACACTGTGAATAAAGGTGTGAATGAAAATATTAGGAATTGACCCAGGTACCCGTAATTTGGGCTATTGTATACTAGAATTACGTAGTGATAACTATACACTGGTTGAGGCTGGAATACTTAAATTTAAAAAAAAGATTCTAAAAGAGCAAATATTAGAGTTAATAACGGGTATGGATGCCATATTGGCGTCACATAGCATAGATGAAGTAGCGATAGAGGATATATTTTTTGCCCACAATCCTCAAACCGTTTTGAAACTTGCACAGTTTAGAGGAGCCTTAAGTTTAAAAGTGCTTTTGGCTGTAGGAGATTATGCTGAGTATACACCTCTGCAGGTAAAAAAAGCCATTACAGGTAATGGTAAGTCAACCAAAGAACAGGTGGCTTTTATGGTTAAGCGATTGTTACGTATTAAAAAAGAGATCAAGCCTTATGATATTACCGATGCGATGGCAGTTGCCATTACACATGCTCAGAGGGTTAAATTTTCAGGGGGTTTAAGAGAGTAGAGGGTTAATTATGTAGAGACAAAAGTGTGTCTCTACAGGAGCTGTTTGAGTTAATAGACTGCTGCGTTACGTGACGTTGTTTTATCACTCTGTTTCTGTGAGCTTTGAATGAACTTATCGTACTCGTAAATATCTTTTCTAAAGTGAGTGAGGCCATTTTGTCTAAAGACGGTAAAGTAGGTTGTATGTACAGGTAGCTTCTTTGTAAAGTTCAACACTTTATTTTCTAAACTGTTTCTGTATTTTGGTATGGATGCAATATCTGCTGACTTTAGACGTGATTTTAATACCTCTAGTAGGGCAAAAGGTTTCTCTAGACGCATACATCCTGAACTGTAGACACGGTAGCGACGTGAGAAGAGTGATTTGTTATCGGTATCGTGAAGATAGACAGAGTATTTGTTTGGAAACATAAATTTAATGCGTCCTAAGGCGTTGTTGTCTCCTGGGTATTGAACAAAACGGTAAGGAATCCTCCCTCCATCTTTGTAAGGTAAGAGTTTGTCTACGCTAAAGTTTTTAATTTCATTCGTTGCTTTCCAACCTTTAAAAGCATGAATATTGTGTGTTTTAAGGTAGTCAGGATGTTCTTGAAGTGCTGGAATGAGATCTTTACGAACCAGGTTCTCAGGAATGTTCCAATTTGGGTTCAGCTCAAGGTAGGTCATATATGAAGAGAAAATAGGTGTGGGTCGAACATCTCTTCCTACCACAGCATTCATATGTAAAATAGAGTTGTTATTACGGAAATAGTCCATCGTAAAATCTGGAAGGTTCACTTGAATATATTCATCAGGAAATTTATCGGGGAAGACCTTGAGTTTATCAAGGTTGGTGACAATACTTTGTACATGTTCTCTCATGGGCTTATTGAGGTAATAGACCGTAATTTTATCAATCAGCCCATTTTGTGCCAATTTAAAACGCTTTTTATAGCTAAAGAGTGCTTGTTTAAGCTCTTGATCAAAAATGTCACTGCTGTTGTTCTTATTTCTTAAGTCTCCCGTAATAATCAGTCGTTGTTTAATATCAGCAATGTATGGATACTGATCACCAAGTTTTAAGTTTTTAGCATATTTGATACGAGGAAGTCCACGAAGGTTTCGATAAAACTGTAGTGAGTTGATTAAACTTTGATGCAGTTCTGGCTGAGGGGTAATGGATTTAAAGAAACCGTTGATATCTTCACTGGTAATGGCCGAAAAAAGTCTTCTTGCTGAAGGTGAAGTTTTACGTACCATTTCCCAATTGGCTGTAATATCTTTTGCAGCTTTAAGTCCTGAAATTTTATCTTGAACCATATCCCAGTCTGTATCGGACTGAACGATAAAGTTTGCCAATCCAATATAAGCACGGGTCAATAAAATATCAAGAGTAGCCAGATCATTTACGTTTTCATTAAGATTCATTTGATCATGTAAGAGGTAGGTATATTGTTCTATTTGGCTTTGATATAGGTCTTTATATTTATAGTTAAAATAGGGGTTTTGAAGGCTCTCTCTTAAGGTATTAAGGTTTCGTGCATGACCAATCCATAACGGTTTGTTTTGGTTCATAGCATAAAGTTGACGCATAATGGTTTGCTCACTACTGTTTTGAGAAAGTTTATGAGGTTCATTGTTGACAATAGAGTTGAGTCGGTTGTCCAGTTGGGTTGAATAGAGTGTTGATAGCAGTAAGCTAAGAAGAAGTAAGTATCTCAAAGGTATATCTCCTGGTAATTTTAAAATATTTGTAAAAACTTACAAAATTTATGAAATTTTTAAAGATATTTTAGCATAAGAGTGAAGACTAAATCATTACAACCTTGAAAAAAGGTTGTAATGTTGAAAAGTTCTTAGAATTGGTAACCAGCACCAACAGTAAGACCCCATGCAGATGGAACATTTGATTTTTCAAGGTAGTTAACAACATCTGTAAATACAGAGATATTATCAGCTATGCCATAATCAAGACCAGCACCATAAGATAGACCAGTTTCAGTATTAGCTAGACCAGCGAAGTTTGCTTTAGATGCACCAACCAAACCATATAGGTTAATATCATCAGTAACATCTACATTTGGTTTAAGGTAAGCACCAACTTGTTTAAATTTATTAAAACCATCTTTCACGCTACTTATACCATAAGTACCTCTAACTTCAGCACCTAAAAAATCCATAAAGTCATAACCAAGTCTACCTGTAAAACCTACTTGTATATCTTGACCTGTCTCTTCACCAAATAGGTTAGCTGTTTCATCGTCACCACGTACAGCAATATCAGTGATACCACCAGCAATGTAAAGACCCAGTGCTTCAGCTACAACGGGTGCAACCACAACGGGTGCAACCACAACTGGTGCAGCTTTAACTACTGGAGCAGGAATGACTACTGGCTCTACTGGAACCACCACTGTTTCTTGTTCAAATACTGGTTCGATAATATCACCACCAGCAAAACTGATACCTGTTAATGCAATAAATGCTACGATTGAATTTGTTAATTTCATAATTGAAATCTCCTTTAAATAATAAAATATAAGTAATTATAGCACAAAGAGATTAAGGAGCTTCTTGAATATATAACAAATTAGTTATTAAATTAAGGTGTTTTTAAAGAATGTTTAATCTTGTTTTTTATTGTAAACTTTCTCTTGAAATAGATATTGATGCTCTGTAGGAAGAACAGAAAAGAGTTCTCTTGCCATGGTTTGAATCTCCCATAAGGCAGCTTTATTACTTCTAAGTTCAATAAAGTTTTGTAGGCTTCGTGCATTGATGGTCCATGTTAACTCTGTTTTGTAACTTTCAGGGAGGCAGAACTTTGCAAGATCGTTACCTATGCCTTCTTTTAGAATATATTGAAGGTTGTTCAATGCTTTAATGGAAGCTGTATCTACCAAGTTGTTTCCTGTTAAAACAATAAATTTTTCTGCCCCTTCATAGTCATTTTCATCAAAGGGTTCAGCGTTTTTAAGCTCTTTGAGGGTGTAACGGGTACTTTTAACACTGGGACTTGCCATTCTATGTCTGGCCAACTCCTGAAGTAAAGCACGAGAGACACCTGATATATAAAATGTATAAACCAAATGCTCTAAAGTAGAGGCATGTTTAAATTTATTACCAACACGATCAATTAATGCTTTATCTTTTTCTCCACCTTCATCACTTTTATCAAAACTTTGCCAACAGGTACGAATGGCATGTGCACAGACATCTAAAGGGGTATGGTGCATAAGGGTGATTTTCATGGAGACTCCTAAAATTTACTTATTTTATTATAACGATTTTTGTTACAATTAACTCTTAAAAATGACTTAAATTTTATGAAAAAAACAGCTTTGACTTACTTATAATAATATTTCGATATAATTCGCGTAATTTTATTTTAGGAAACCTTTAATGCAAAAAATCAAAAACATCGCCGTAATCGCTCACGTTGACCACGGTAAAACAACGCTTGTTGATCAACTTCTTCAACAGTCTGGAACATATGAAGCTCATCAAGAGGTTCAAGAGAGAGCAATGGACTCGAATGAAATCGAAATGGAAAGAGGAATCACCATTCTTTCTAAAAATACAGCCATTACTTATGGTGATCATAAGATTAATATCATTGATACCCCAGGTCACGCTGATTTTGGTGGTGAGGTTGAGCGTGTTCTTAAAATGGTAGATGGTGTACTTTTGCTTGTTGATGCACAGGAAGGTGTTATGCCTCAGACCAAATTTGTTTTGAAAAAAGCGATTGGTTTTGGTCTTATTCCTGTTGTTGTGATTAACAAGATTGATAAAGATGGTTCAGATCCAGACAGAGTTATGGATGAAGTCTTTGACCTTTTAGTAGCACTTGATGCCAATGAAGATCAACTCGAATTTCCTGTGCTTTATGCTGCAGCTCGTGATGGTTATGCAAAACATGAGATGGAAGATGAGAACAAAGATATGACTCCTCTTTTTGATGCCATTATTGAGCATGTACCTTACCCAAAAGGTTCACCAGATAACGATACTCAAGCACAGGTATTTACACTCGATTCTGATAACTTTGTTGGACGTATCGGTATTACGCGTATTTTTAATGGTAAAGTTAAAAAAGGTGATGAATATCTACTTGTTAAATCATGTGGTAGTAAATCAAAATCGAGAATTTCTAAGCTTATCGGTTTTAAAGGTCTTGAAAGGATTGAGATTCAAGAGGCAGAGGCTGGAGATATTGTAGCCATTGCAGGATTTAATGATATTGATGTAGGAGACTCTATTTGTGACAAAACGAACCCTGTAGCACTTGACCCTATGCATGTAGAAGAGCCTACACTATCCGTCATTATGTCTGTAAACAATGGACCTTTGGCAGGGCAAGAGGGGAAACATGTTACATCAAACAAGATTAAAGAGCGTCTTGAAAAAGAGATGGAGACCAATATTGCTATGCGTATGGAGCCTATGGGTGATGCTTCATTCAAGGTCTCTGGTCGTGGAGAGCTTCAAATTGGTATTTTGGCAGAGAACATGAGACGTGAAGGGTTTGAGTTTATGTTGGCTCGTCCAGAAGTTGTTACCAAAGAGGAAAATGGTGTTAAAATGGAGCCATTTGAACACTTGGTTGTTGATGTTCCTGAAGAGTTCCAAGGGGTTGCCATTGAGAAACTTGGAAAAAGAAAAGCAAACATGACACAACTTACTCCTATGCCTGATGGAACAGTACGTTTAGAGTTTGAAATTCCTGCACGTGGTCTTATTGGGTTTAGAAATGAGTTCTTAACCGACACCAAAGGAGAGGGAATTATGAACCACTCTTACTTAGAGTACAGAGCCTACTCTGGTAAAGTTGAGAGTAGAACTCCAGGGGCATTGGTCTCTATGGACAATGGTGAAGCTGTTGCCTTCTCTATCTTTAACTTACAAGCGCGAGGGATTATGTTTATTAGTCCACAAGACAAAGTTTACTCTGGAATGGTTATTGGTGAGTCTGCACGTCCAGGTGACCTTGATGTGAACCCACTTAAAGGTAAAGCACTAACCAACATGAGAACTTCAGGTGCTGATGATGCGATTAAATTGGTTGTTCCAAGAAAAATCACCCTTGAGTCTGCAATGGAGTGGATTGAAGATGATGAATTGATTGAGATTACACCAATTTCTGTAAGAATTCGTAAAAAATCTCTTGACCCAGTAGTAAGAAAAAGACTTGCTAGAGATAAAAAGAACTCTAAGTAGTTTGTATCATGGGCAAAGATGCCCATGAAAGATTATAACTAAGTTATAATCTTTCACATTTAAATAGCAAGATTAACTGTTGCTTTCCAAGCTGTTAAAGCTAAACTCTCTGGAACAGAAATATCATCAAAAGTGATAAGCTCTCCCTCTTTAATATCTTTTGTTAATACAATATTTGCACAAAGTCCCATGGGCAAATGGTTTTTATTCTCGACTATACGTAGAGCCTCTCCACGCACATCAAAACTTCCAATCCCTTTTTTAATCTCTAAACCTTTTTGAAGATCTCTTTTTGCAATGGTACCTACACTGATACGAGGTGTTCTGCTGTTGTCAAGAAGTACACCTCCTCCATTGAAAACTCTTTTAATGGTTTTTAGTATCTCTAAATGGCATAGGTGAAATGTACGTTCTATTACATAGAATGGACCTTTCCCCATTTTGTAGTATTGTAGTTGTTCTTTCTGTTCTAGATCATGTTCTGCAACGATAAACACACCAGCTGGCAGTTTAGGAGATAGGAGATAGTCACTTATAGGCTCACCAATCTCCTTTGCATACTTTGCCAATTTATCTCCACCAACTTGCATGTCATCTTCAGCCAAGCCAATGAGTCCCTGTTTGTTGATATTGGCATTTAAACCATTCGCAACCAGAGTCTGTTCCATTTGAACTTTTGTACCATCGGTAAATGATGTCACCATATCGAGACTAATACCTGATTTATTTCCCCAAAATTTCATATCTTCTTCTGTTGGATTTTGATTGAGGAAGCCTTTGATATTTCCATAGACCAATGGTTTAAAGCCCATTGCAATAATCTCTTCATTGAGTATGGCAAGTGAACCAGGTTGATCCCCTTCAGCTTCTGTCACAAAACCTTTATCTATAAAGTATGATCCAGCTGTAATATGAAACTCTGTGTTCATTGTGACAACAGGTAGGGATGCTTCTAAAATTTTAGCAATAGAGTCTGTTGCATAGATGGCATCACCTGAACACTCAACAATTAAGTCTGAATGCTCAATTAAATAATGAAGAGAGTTTGTTAAGAGTTCTACTCTTGGAAAGTCTGTTCTTGTTGATGCATCTGTTCGTGTTAAAATCCCACTCAATTTGTATTCACGGCTGTTGTTTAGTAAGTTGACTAAACCTTTTGCTATAAAACCGGTACCAATAACGCCAATATTTTTCATTTGAATTCCTTAATTGTATTTATTTAAATTACATGCCAAACAATAATCGATTCCAGTTTAGGCACTAATCACTTTGGTATTGGATATTTTCTTTATGCTGATAGGGTTAAATATACTTGCTTTATGTTTTTTCCAAAAACCAGGATTGTATTTCTCCCAAGCATGAACACCAAATGGCATAACATGATTATTTTGTTCAAAACAGAATTCTGGATAGCGTTCAAAAGCAAAGGTAAGAGAATCTTCTATATTGGCTACTTTAAACTCTTGAACAAAGAAAGGTGCATAATAGGCCCAAAAATAATCTTCTTGACCTTTATAGAAGAATCTAAATAGATGTGTTGTGTATTTTTTTAATTTCAGTTCAAACAGGAGTGACAGAATGTTAATGTTTTTTAGATGGGTTGTTAATGGTAACAAATTATAATGTTCAGTTTTTTCAAAAAGTTGATTTGATTCAAGTACAGCAATAAATGTTGCTATTTTTCGTAAAGATAAACCACCATTTCCAGCAAAGTTAAAGCGTATACCCTGAAAGTCTTTAACAATCCAAGGGGCACCTACATAATCAAGCTTTTTTTCCATCCAATAATCTAATGAATTGGAGAATATTAAAACATCCAATTGTACGATTAGCATATATTCATAAGAAAAAAAATGTTCATAGAAAGTTTTATTCATCATCATTTGATTGTATGTTTCTACATTGATAAAAAATTTGTCGTTAAGAAAAAGGATTGTGTAACCGTACCTGTTCCATGTATCAATAAACTCCTGATCTTTTGAAAACTTTTTAGGTGAGATAATAACCTTGTCATAATCTCCTAAATGTAGCTGAGCAGATTTTATAGATAAATATTCATTTTCAGAAATCTCTTTTTTGTATACGGGCGTAATGACCACCATGTTTTTTTTTAACATGAAAGACCTTTTTATAAAGTTAATTGTTTTTTTAAATTTAGGTTTAAAGTATTGGTTTTAATTATATCAAGAAATGCTTACAGTTAACGTTAAAGTGAATTTTATTTTATAATTAAAATGGTTATGCTTTCCAAATTCCTTTTGCTGAGGCATTCATAATTTTACGATATTGAATATATGAAAATATACCAGGTATAGCTGTGCAGATACTTGTGGCTATAACAACTCCAGTGACACCATATCCAAAGGTGGAGGCAAATAGATATGAGATAGGAATGTTGAGTATGGCCATTACTGAACTTGTGTACATTTGTAACTTGATATAACCAGTTCCATTTACAAAGTAGATAAAAACATTTGAAAAACTATATATTATAACATAGATTCCCATAGCAAGTGAGAGTTCTATAGGAAGATTGGTACGCTCATTAATCCAAAGCTTGTAAACATCATCTGAATAAATTATAAAAATAACAACAACAATGGAAAATGCTGAGATTGCCAGAAGTAGTCTATTGATGGATTCTCTTATCCAGTTAAAATCTTCTTTTGTGTAAGCATCGGTAAAGGCACTCCAAAAAGGTGTTATCATGATAGATGTACCAATAATAAATAGACTAAAATATCTATAAACAATATTGTAGTCCGTAACACTCTCTGTGCCATATAGGAAGGCTATAATGATGGTATCGGTTTGTGCTATTACTAATCCTGCTAATTGAATGACAAAAAATGCATAACCTAGGGTGCTTACTTTTTTAGCCAATTTGAAATCAATATTTCGTATAGTGGGTCTAAAGCATTTTAACTTATTTTTAAACAGAACGATGGAGCCAATAATCATAACAAGTACAGGTAAAAATGACATCATTATAGTATAGAGTAGTAAGCTATTTTCTATCTGCATATAAAATAATAGATAGAGTGTTGTTAATGATAATATCGCTGTAACGAGTGAAAAAACCAATACTATGGAGGGCCACTGTAGGGCATTGAGAATGGCATGTACAGGTTTTAAAAATAGATTGATAGAAAAAGCAAGGAATATTATTAGCAGTAGCTGTTGAATCTCTGGATTTGTAAACATTTCAATATTAAATAGGCTTTTCCAGTTAACAAGATAGATAACCATACTGATAACTATAAAGCTTATAATTGATATGATAAACATCATGGCATAGGTTGCTGAAATCATATTTTTATCAGTTTGGGAACAGTTGGTTGGTGATGCTAATGATTCGGCCAGTTTATTTCTTAGTCCATTGGTTAAACCAAAGTCAAATAGGTCTGTCCAAACCAAAATACCTGATATTAGAATCCACAGTCCATAAGCTTCTTTACCTAAGTAATCAATAGATAAAGATACCATTATGAACATAATGATCATAGAGAGTATTTTAATAAATAAAGAGATAATAATGTTTTTTTTTGCCAATATAGTTCTATCATGACCCGAGGAAAAAAATGATAATAGATATGTTTTCATTGATACTTCTTTTGTTTTTTTTAATTAAATTTTATTGATTCTATATTATACTGAATAATATCTTAGCTTCAATACTTATATGAACTATTTCTAATCTTTCCTAGCCATTCACTCAAAGTCTTCTCAAACCCCATATTAGAACTCTTATAAAACTTCATATTTTTACTCATATAGTTCTGCTCAACCCAACCATTATAGTCATGGGGGTACAAGTAATTTACTTTGTCATGTTTTATGTTCTCAGGTATGGGGTGAATTTCTCCAGCTTGTATGGCAGAGAGGGCAGAGTTTATGGCCAAGTAAGCAGAGTTAGATTTGGGTGAAGAAGCCAAATATATAACCAGTTGTGACAGAGATATTCGAGCTTCGGGGTAACCTATCATTTTTACGATGTTTAGAGTTGATGAAGCCAAGTTTAAAGCATGAGGGTTTGCATTGCCTATGTCTTCACTTGCCAATATACACAAACGCCGTGCTATAAACTCGGCAGGCTCGCCACCATTAACCAAACGTGCCAAATAGTAGATACCAGCGTCTATATCAGAGCCTCTTATGGACTTTATCATAGCAGAGGCTAGGTCATAGTGAGAGTCGGCTTCTGAACTACCTGCTTGTAGGGCATAGGGGCGAATAGATTTTAGTTTTTCTAAGGTTATTTCAGAGCCTAAAGCCACAGCAGATTCGAGTAAGTTTAACATGGCACGAACGTCACCAGAAGACGAGCTTACTAAAAAATCTTTGGCATCGTGCTCTATGTGAATAACTTCTTTTTCTATTATCACCTCTAGTTGCTCATGTAAAGCAGAGTTATTCACATGCTTAAGTTCAAAAAGGTGAGAACGTGAACGCATGGCAGCTGTCAGGGAGTAGTAGGGGTTTTCTGTAGACGCTCCTATGACCAAGGCAGCGTTGTTCTCCATAAAAGGAAGCAGAACCTCTTGTTGGTTTTTACTAAGTCTGTGTACTTCATCTATAAATATAAGAGGTTTCTCCAAAGCATTGGCATAGGTTTTAAAAATTTTTCGTAAATCTTCTACTTTTAGAGTCGTAGCATTGAGTTCAAAAAAAGGAGCCTGTAAAACCTTGGCGATAATCCGAGCCAAAGTGGTTTTTCCACAACCAGGAGGTCCATAAAAAAAAGAGTGAAGCAGTTTGTTTTTTTCTATAAGGGTTCGTAAAACTTGCCCCTGCTCCAAAAGATGCTCTTGACCAATAACGTCATCAAGAGTGGTCGGTCTGTATTTTAGAGCCAAAGACATTAATACTTCTTATTTTGTTTGTTTGGGTTGTTTCGGTTAGAGTTTCTTTGTCTTTTTTCTGCCAAACGTTTCTTTTCTGCACTTGCTTCACGTCGTGCTTGGTCTTCTGTTTGGTTTCTCTTTTTCTCACGAAGACGCTCAGCTTTTATGAGGTCTTCTTCCTCTTTTTTCTCTTGATTCTCTATCTGTCTCATCATTTTTAAGTACTTGTGGGTGTCATCGTACTCTTTACGCGTAAAGAAACGGGTTTTTCCTGTTGGAAGGTTGTTCAGCTCAATGCCACCAAACTCTACCCTTTTAAGGTCAAGAACATTCGCTTCAAAATGTCCAAAGAAACGGCGAAGCTCTCTGTTTTTACCCTCGGCTATGGTAACGCGTAGTTTGGTAAAGTTTGCACCTGCATTACGAATTTCATAGTGAACAAAAGGTTCAAACTCCATGCCGTAAATCTTAGATTTTTCATGACCCCCTGCACGGGCATCATCTAAAATTAGACCTTCACGCATCGCCTCTTCCATCTCGCTTGAAAAAGGTTTGTCTATTTTAATGTTATACGTTCTGTTGAGGTCACCTTTCATCATAACCTCGGCAACGGTTGGTGAGTCTGTGAGCAGTAAAAGCCCTTCTGAAGCAAAGTCCAAACGCCCGATAGGAATAAAGTGTCTAAATTTACCTGCTAGTTTATGGTAAATGGTGGTTCGTCCACGGTCATCTTTTCTAGTTACCAATGTCCCTTTTGGCTTGTTAAACACTATCATGGTAAGTTCCGTTCGCTCTTTAACGTGCAGTCCGTTAATAGAAATTTCATCGTTCTCTTGAACATCATAAGCGAAATCTTCTATTTTTTTACGATTGACCGAAACTTCTCCAGCTTCTATAAGTTTGTCAGCTTCACGACGTGAATACTTGGTGTTGTGTGAGATGTATTTGTTGATTCTCATAGTTTTCTTCTTTGATTGAATTGATTTTTTGGGTTGTGAAGTCTGTTCACATTAATTGTTAGAATTATAACATAATGGTGATTTGTTTTAGAGTATTAAAGAGTATAAGGTTAGACTGTGCGAATTAAAAGCTTAAATCTTTTGACTATATTCTAAGGAAAAAAATGAAATTAAAAATATTACTGACCTTCTTACTCTTATCTGGTTTGAGTATGGCAGAGACCATAAAAGTAGCCGTCGCAGCCAATGTAAGTTACGCCATAAATGACCTAAAAAAAGAGTTCAACAAACTCCACCCCGACACCAAAGTTCAAGTCACTTTGGGAAGTACAGGGAAACTAACAGCTCAAATCAAAAATGGAGCTCCCTATCAGATTTTGATGGGGGCAAATATGCTCTACCCTGAAGCACTCTATAAAGAAGATTTTGCAGTGACCAGACCGATGGTGTATGCTCAAGGTTCTTTGGCGTATCTTTCTAAGAAAAAGCGAAACTTTTCAAATGTTATGGAGCTTTTAAAAAGTGATGAAATAAAAAAAATAGCCATTGCCAACCCTAAAACAGCTCCTTATGGTATCGCCACGGCAGAGGCTTTGAAAAATGCAAAAGTTTATGATGAAGTAAAAAGTAAATTTGTCTATGGAGAGTCCATCTCTCAAACCGTTACTTACGCAGTTAAAGCGACCGATATAGGCTTTATTGCTAAATCTTCACTTTACTCTCCTCATATGGCTCACTTTAAAGAGGGTGAAAATTGGGCAGAACTTGACCTAAAACTCTATACACCTATTAACCAAGGCATTGTCATTTTAAAAGAGGGTGAAAAATCTACAGAGGTTTCAGCCTTTTATGCCTTTATTTTTTCTAAAAAAGCAGAGAAAATATTTAAAGATTTTGGATATATTATTCCATGAATCAATTTAGAGCTACTGTTAAGAAAATAGAAAATGTAAATAATTTGCACTTGGTTTCGTTTGATGTAGGTCATCAAATAGTTAAAATGTTGAGCTTGGAGTTAAATGAGTTATTTAAGGTGGATAGCGATGTTCTCTTAAGTGTCAAATCTACCAATATTGCCATTGCTAAAGATTTTATAGGACTATTAAGCTATGAAAATCAAT
>Ga0256840_1001684_pt1 | contig 20414 bp, 16 predicted proteins | sample 355202metaG_FD_185969 | JGI IMG/M metagenome (GOLD analysis project Ga0256840, IMG submission 185969) | Hydrothermal vent microbial communities from Mid Atlantic Ridge, Atlantic Ocean - 355-202 | ecosystem: Environmental > Aquatic > Marine > Hydrothermal vents | place: Atlantic Ocean: Mid...
GCTGATTAAGTAATTGGCAACACTAGCGGCACGACGTTCAGATAATTCTTGGTTGTATTGGGCGCTACCTGTAGAGTCGGTGAATCCGGCTACGTCAATAGTGGTATCTTTAAATTCCTTAAGAATGACGGCAACAGAATCGAGAACGGGGATAAAATGGCGATTGAGTCTATCAGAATCGGTTGCAAAAGTGATATTGCCGGGCATGATAAGCTGTAAGTTATCACCAGTCCTTTGTACGCGAACACCTGTACTTTCTAAGCGTAAGCGCAATTTCTTTTCTTGAGTATCCATGTAATAGCCTACACCAGCACCACCTGCCGCTCCTACACCAGCGCCAATAGCCGCACCTAGTGCCGCACCTTTACCGCCACCGGCAATGGCGCCAATAGCTGCGCCAGTTGCTGCTCCTGCACCGGCCCCTATGCCTGTTCCCCAAGCCGTGTTAGATACTTTTTCTTCGCCGGTATAAGGGTCAATTGCGCAACCGGTGGTTAATGCAGTTGCTAAAAGAATGCCTGTTAGTTTTTTCATGGTGAGTCTCCTAAATTATAAAGATCAGATGTAATATATTTTTTTCTTGGTAGAAAATAAATGAGCTGTGAGAGGAAAGGTTTTTTGCGGTTATTTTAAAAGTCTTGTTTATAAGCAATAGAGCTAGTTTCGATTATAAGCTATAACGCTGGCGATGTATAAAGCGCTATGATTCAGGTAGAATAATGTTTAATTGATAACTCGGTGGTTGAATATGAAAAGACGTGAATTTATTAATAAGGCCAGTGTTGGTGCTTTAGCTGCTGGTAGTGCAGTGCTTGCTCCTGGTGTGGCGCAAGCTGGCACTAAGATTAAATGGAAAATGGTGACTGCTTGGCCGAAAAATTTTCCTGGTTTAGGCGCGGGTGCAAATTTATTGGCCAAAATGATTAATGACATGAGCGGCGGGCGGATGAAAGTCAAAGTGTATGGCGCAAATGAGTTAGTGCCTGCCTTTGAAGTATTTGATGCGGTGTCTAAAGGCACTGCGCAAATGGGGCATTCGGGAGCCTATTATTGGAAAGGTAAAAGAGAGGCGACCCAGTTTTTTTCTGCCGTGCCTTTTGGTTTAACCGCTCAAGAAATGAATGCTTGGTTATATTATGGTGGGGGCATGGAATTATGGCGTGAACTGTATGCGCCCTTTAATTTAATTCCTGCTGCTGCGGGAAACTCGGGTGTGCAAATGGCCGGCTGGTTTAATCGTGAAATTAAAACAGTAGATGACTTAAAAGGTTTGAAAATGCGTATTCCTGGCTTGGGTGGCGAGGTGCTGCGTAGAGCCGGTGGTACTACGGTTAATATACCGGGTGGCGAGCTGTTTACTTCCTTGCAGTCGGGTACTATTGATGCGACTGAATGGGTAGGTCCTTATAATGATTTGGCCTTTGGCTTGTATAAAGTGGCGAAGTTTTATTATTATCCAGGCTGGCATGAGCCGGGATCAACGATGGAGGCTTTGATTAATAAACAGGCTTTTAATAAATTACCAGATGATTTGCAAAGTATTGTTTTAGCGGCGTGTAAAGCGGTAAATATGGATATGCTTTCTGAGTATACTGCACGTAATAACCAGGCTTTGGATACTTTAGTGAATAAACATGGTGTTAAATTAATGCCCTTGCCAGAGGATGTGCTTAGAAAATTAAAGACATTATCTGAAGAGGTGGTTCTGGAGTTGGCGAATAAAGACCCAATGGCGCAAAAGATTTACCAATCTTTTAATCAATTTAGAACTCAAGTTGCACAATGGAGTGCTTTATCAGAGCAGGCTTTTTTAAGTGCTAGAGCTTTAAAATAAACTTGTACCGGCATTTCTTGCCGTCATTTTAATTAACCATAAACTTTTGTTTGAAAACTTGTTGGCAATGTCCTAATGAAGAATAAAAAAACATTCAAACCCTGTGACCTTGTAATTTTTGGCGCGCTGGGAGATTTAGCAACGCGTAAATTGTTGCTTTGTTTATATCAGCTAGATAAAGCCAATTTACTTGAGCCTGATACTAAAATTATTGGCGTGGATCGCTTTGCAGATGAGGGTAATTTGTTGCTTAAAGCGGCGAATACTTGTTTAGAGAAGTTTTTAAAAGAAGAGCGTAACCCGCTGGTGTGGGAACGATTTTCGGCACGCATGAGTTATCTACAAATGGATTTAACTCAGCCGGATGAGTATAAGCAGCTAGCTAAGGTTGTTGATAAAGAAAAGCGCAGAATGATTAATTATTTTTCTGTCCCCCCTTTTTTATTTAAAGCGATTTGTCAGGGATTAAAGTTATCGGGAGCATTAACCCCTGAGTCACGGATGGTGATGGAAAAACCGATTGGTTACGACCTGGAGTCATCTAAGGAAATTAATGATGCGGTAGCAGATGTCTTTACGGGTGATCAAGTGTGTCGTATTGATCATTATTTAGGCAAAGAAACCGTTTTGAATTTATTGGCGCTGCGTTTTGCTAATTCGCTGTTTATTACTAATTGGGATCACAATACCATTGATCATATTCAAATTACCGTCGCAGAAGAAATAGGGATTGAAGGGCGTTGGGGGTATTTTGATCAATCTGGTCAAACGCGCGATATGATGCAAAATCACTTGTTACAGATTTTGACTTTTATTGCTATGGAACCACCCGTTAGCCTGGATGCAGATAATATTCATTATGAAAAAATAAAAGTTTTAAAAGATTTGCGTCCCATTACCGTAAAAAATGTTGCTGATAAAACCGTGCGTGGTCAATATGCCGCGGGGCAGATTAAAGGGGCTGCTGTACCAGGTTATACAGAGGAGGAAGGCGCTAATACGGAAAGTGGCGCAGAAACTTTTGTTGCGGTTAGGGTTGATATTGATAATTGGCGGTGGGCGGGCGTGCCTTTCTATTTACGTACAGGTAAACGGTTACCTGCAAAGCATTCAGAAATTATTATTCAATTTAAAGCGTTACCGCATAATATTTTTAAAGACAGTTTTGAACGATTACCTGCAAATAAGTTAAGTATTCGTTTGCAGCCAGATGAGGGGGTTGATGTTGAAATTTTAAATAAAATCCCAGGGATCGACGAGCGCATTAAGGTGCAGGAAAATAAGCTGGATTTGAGTTTTTCAGAGGCATTTAAAGGGAGTCATATTGTCGATGCTTATGAGCGCTTATTATTGGAAGCGATGCGCGGTCATTCGACTTTATTTATAAGCCGTGAAGAGATAGAGCAGGCGTGGACTTGGATTGACTCTATGCAAAATGCTTGGCAAGAAACGCACAATACACCGCAACCCTATCCGGCGGGTACATGGGGGCCAGAAGCTGCGACGACTTTGCTAGCGCGTGATGGTCGTGAATGGGAAAATGATATTTAAGGTGGTAACTTATCATGGTTGGAGTTTTTTGTTAGGCCTGTGTTGCTGTATAATGGCGCGCATAAAACGTAATAATATAGTTTATTTGTTACTTTTACAGTAACTTTATAGGAAGATAATATGCATTCAGTCGTAGAAAAAGTCACTCAGCGAATCATAGAGCGCAGTCATGTCGTGCGCAGCTTATACTTAAAACACATTGATAAAGCCGCAGAAGATGGGCCGCACCGCTCTACTCTCGCATGTGGGAATTTGGCGCATGGTTTTGCTGCCTGTAGTACCGGCGAAAAAGCAGATTTAACAGAGAATAAAAAAGCGAACATTGCGATTATTTCTTCTTATAACGATATGCTGTCTGCACATGAACCCTATAAAGATTCTCCCGCTTTAATTAAAGCCGCAATTAGAGAGGCAGGCGGTGTCGCTCAGTTTGCGGGCGGCGTGCCGGCTATGTGTGATGGGGTAACGCAAGGTCAGCCGGGCATGGAGTTATCATTATTTAGTCGTGATGTGATTGCTATGTCTACCGCGATTAGTTTGAGCCATAATATGTTTGATGGTGGCTTGTATTTAGGGGTTTGTGACAAGATTGTTCCAGGCTTACTACTGGGTGCTTTGAGTTTTGGTCATTTGCCAGCGGTATTTGTGCCATCTGGCCCGATGACCAGCGGTATTACCAATAAAGAAAAAGCGATGACGCGCCAGTTATATGCAGAAGGTAAAATTGGCCGTAAAGAATTATTAGAATCAGAATCAAAATCTTACCATAGCCCTGGTACTTGTACTTTCTATGGTACAGCGAATAGCAACCAGATGATGGTTGAGATTATGGGTCTACATCTTCCAGGTAGTTCATTTATCAACCCGTACACACCTTTACGTGATGAGCTGACTAAAGAGGCGGCTCGCCAAGTGCTTAAGTTCACTAAGCTTGGTGATGATTACCGTCCTTTAGGTCGTGTGATTGATGAAAAAGCGATTGTGAATGCGATTGTTGGTTTATTAGCAACGGGTGGCTCAACTAACCATACCATGCATATTGTTGCTATTGCTCGTGCGGCAGGTATAGAAGTGAATTGGGATGATTTTAATGAGTTATCACATGCTGTACCTTTATTAACGCGTGTTTATCCAAACGGCCAAGCCGATATTAACCATTTCCAAGCCGCAGGTGGCATGGGCGTGTTAATTGCTGATTTATTGCGTGGCGGTTATTTACATAATGATGTTATGACCGTCGCTAATAATCGCGGCATGGGAGATTACTCGCAAGAACCTAAAATCATTGGTGGTAAATTGATCTGGCAAGATGGCCCTACTAAATCACTAGATGAGACAGTCATTGGCTCTTTAGAAAAGCCATTCGCAGCGAGTGGTGGCTTGCATGTTATGCGGGGTAATTTAGGGCGTGGTATTTCTAAAGTATCTGCGGTTGCTGAGGAACATCAAGTTGTTGAAGCACCTGCTTTAGTTTTTGATGACCAAGATGATGTCTTGGCTGCATTCCATCGTGGTGAGTTGGAGCGTGATTTTATTATTGTATTGCGTTTCCAAGGTCCTAAATCGAACGGTATGCCTGAATTACATAAATTAACGCCAATATTAGGTTTACTACAAGATAGAGGCTTTAAAGTCGCTATCGTAACAGATGGGCGAATGTCTGGTGCATCTGGAAAAGTGCCCTCGGCGATTCATATGTGTCCTGAATGTGAAGATGGTGGTCCATTAGCAAAAGTACGCGATGGCGATATGATTGTTTTAAATACTCAAACCGGTGATGTTAATACTTTAGTTGATGAGGCTGAATTTAATGCACGTAAACCTGCCGCAAATACTGCGAAAGATCACCATTGGGGGATGGGGCGTGAAATGTTCGGTGCTTTCCGTGTTGGTGCTTCGTCTGCAGAGACGGGAGCGACAAATTTATTTGATGAAACCAACCTTTATTGCCGTATGAAAAAATAAACCTCCGCTTTTACTCAATACTAAATAAATTAAGATTATGACAATTAATAACTGGAAAGTTCAACCTTCTGATGTTTTAAATGCTTCACCTGTCATGCCAGTGATGGTAATTCAGGATGCAGCAGACGCTGTTCCTTTAGCACGTGCTCTTATGGCAGGTGGCATTAATGTATTGGAAATTACTTTACGTACAGCGGCGGCAATGGATGCAATTCGTGCTATCAGCCAAGAAGTAGAAGGTGCGATTGTGGGTGCAGGTACTATTACCACGCCTGAAGAGTTAAAAGCAGTCGCTGATGCAGGAGCTATCTTTGCTATTAGCCCAGGCTTAACACCTAAGCTTTTAGAAGCGGCAAATCACAGCGAAATTGCTTTAATTCCAGGTATTTCAAGTGTCTCTGAATTAATGCTAGGTATGGAGTATGGTTTGGATCATTTTAAATTCTTTCCGGCGGCTGCAGCAGGTGGAATTCCTATGTTAAAAGGGATCGCGGGTCCTATTCCACAAATTACTTTTTGTCCAACTGGCGGTATTTCACCGGAAAACTACAATGACTATTTGGCACTAAAAAACGTGGCTTGTGTCGGTGGTTCTTGGTTGGCTCCTGTAGAAGCAGTAAAAAATAAAGATTGGGCAACAGTGACTGAGCTAGCACGTGTTGCGGTGGAGAACGCTAAGCGCTAATGGTTATTGATGCAGACTTGCGGGTTGATTATATAGATCGTGAGTCTTAATCTTGATGGTTGGAAAACATAAATATATTCAAGGATATAAGCAAAGGCAGCGGGTGCAGCCATTGTTCATGTCCTTTCTTAATTTTAGCTATGTAATGGTTTGTGTATAAGGCTAGTTAATAATACAGCGGCATACATAAGTAGGAGTATCGGATGAGTAATGGTTTGAATGCCAATAAATTAGACCAGGTTGATATCGACCCGGCAGAAACGCAAGAATGGTTAGAGGCATTAGCCGCTATTCAAGAGCAAGATGGTAATGAGCGGGTGCATTTTATTATTGAGCAGTTGGTCGAAAAAGCAAGGCAGTCAGGTGCTGATATTCCTTTTAGTGCCAATACTGCTTATGTGAATACGATACCGGTAGAGTTACAGCCTAAATACCCAGGTATGACAACTATTGAGCGTAAAATTCGTGCTTATGTGCGCTGGAACGCGATGATGATGGTGCTAAGGGCTAATAGAAATACTAACGTTGGTGGTCATATTGCTAGTTTTGCTTCGGCAGCCACTTTATATGATGTCGGACATAATCATTTCTGGCATGCGCCATCTGATACACATGGAGGTGATATGGTATTTGTGCAAGGTCATTCATGTCCGGGTGATTATGCACGAGCTTATTTGCAGGGGCGTTTTACTGAGGAAAAAATGGATCAGTTTCGTCAGGAAATTGGGGGGAATGGTTTGTCTTCATACCCTCACCCTTGGTTAATGCCTGATTTTTGGCAGTTCCCGACAGTTTCTATGGGCTTAGGGCCTATTATGGCGATTTACCAAGCGCGTTTTATGCATTATATGCAAGATCGTGGCATGGCTAAGACGGAGGGGCGTAAAGTTTGGGCATTCTTAGGGGATGGTGAAACAGATGAACCAGAAACATTAGGTGCAATTACTATGGCTGGCCGTGAAAAATTAGATAATCTAATTTTTGTGGTTAACTGCAATTTGCAGCGCTTAGATGGCCCAGTACGTGGTAATGGTAAAATTATCCAAGAGTTGGAAAGTAGTTTCCGTGGTGCGGGCTGGAACGTACTTAAAGTTATTTGGGGTAGACGCTGGGATGCACTACTGGCAAAAGATAAAGAGGGTTTGGTTATGAAGCGCATGATGGAATGTGTGGATGGTGAATATCAAACCTTTAAATCGAAAGATGGTGCGTATGTGCGTGAATATTTTTTTAATACGCCAGAATTAAAATCTTTGGTAGAAGAGTATACCGATAAGGATATTTGGGAATTAAACCGAGGCGGGCATGATCCAATTAAATTGTTTGCCGCTTATCAAGCCGCAGTCAATCATAAAGGCCAACCCACTGTTATTCTTGCGAAAACCATTAAAGGTTATGGGATGGGGGATTCTGGGCAAGCACAGAACACCAGTCATCAACAAAAAAAGATGAGTTTGAAGTCGGTTAGTGATATTCGTAATCGTTGGCAGTTACCTGTTAAAGACTCTGAAATAGAAAGCTTGCCGTACTTGAAATTTGCCGAAGATTCTGAAGAATATAAGTACATGCAGCAACGCCGTACTGATCTGGGTGGACATATTCCTGTGCGTCGCCAAAAGTCTGAAACTCTGAAGATTCCCGAGCTAAGTGCATTCCAAGCCGTTTTAGATGGGACTAAAGTAGGACATGGTATTTCGACGACGATGGCGTTTGTACGTATTTTGAATATCTTGGTGAAAGATAAGCAAATTGGTAAGCGTATTGTGCCGATTGTGCCTGATGAGTCACGTACTTTTGGTATGGAGGGTATGTTCCGTCAATTAGGTATCTGGTCGCAAGTGGGGCAGTTGTATACGCCGCAAGATGCAGACCAGCTGATGTATTACAAAGAAGATAAAAAAGGTCAAGTTTTACAAGAAGGTATTAATGAGGCAGGCGGGTTATGTGATTGGATTGCGGCAGGTACTGCGTATTCAACTCATGGCGTGCCAATGATTCCATTCTTCATTTATTATTCTATGTTTGGTTTTCAGCGCGTTGGTGATTTAATTTGGGCTGCGGCAGATCAACGTACACGCGGCTTCTTATTAGGTGGTACGGCCGGTAGAACAACACTGAATGGCGAAGGGTTACAGCATGAAGATGGGCACAGTCATTTAATGGCAGCGACCGTACCAAACTGTATTTCTTATGACCCTACCTATGCTTATGAGTTGGCAGTGATCATTCAAGACGGTTTGCGTCGTATGTATGGTGAGCAAGAAGATGTGTTCTATTACATTACTGTAATGAATGAAAATTACGATCAGCCGCCTATGCCAGAGGATTCAGCATTAAATATTCTTAAAGGTATGTATTTGTTCCAGTCAGGAATTACTCGTAAGAAAGCACCAAAAGTGAATTTATTAGGATCAGGTACGATATTCTGTGAAGTGGTTGAAGCGGCAACATTATTACGTGAAGATTGGGGTGTCGAAGCTGATTTATTTAGCTGTACGAGTTTTACTGAATTGGCACGCGATGGTCAGTCTTGTGAGCGCTGGAATCGATTGCACCCAAGCAAAAAAGCACGAGTTACGCATGTGGCAAAATGCATTCCAAAAGCAGATATTCCAGTAATTGCAGCGACGGACTATATTCGTGCCTTTGCTGAGCAAATCCGTCCTTATATTTCAGCGCCTTATACGGTATTAGGCACGGATGGTTTTGGCCGTTCAGATACGCGCGCTAATTTGCGTAGTTTCTTTGAAGTGGATCGCTATCATGTAACGATTGCAGCCTTGAAAGCTTTAGTAGATAAAGGTGAGTTTGAGCCGGCGAAAGTAGATATAGCCATTGCAAAATATAATATTGATCCAGAAGCCATTGCGCCTTGGTTAATCTAACAGAAGAGCAAATTATGACGCTATTAACAGAAATGAAAGTGCCTGATGTCGGTGATGTGCATGATATTGATGTCATTGAGGTTTTGGTTAAAGTGGGGGATGTAGTTGAAGAAGAGCAAACGGTTGCTGTTTTAGAAACTGATAAAGCCAGTATGGATTTACCCGCTATTGCGGCAGGTGTTGTTAAGCAAGTCCATATTAGCGTAGGTGATAAAGTCAATGAAGGTTCTTTAGTGATAACGATTGAACCAAGTTCGGCTAAAGTGGCAGCCTCTGATACAGAAGAAGCTGCCATTGCTACACCAGAAGCGAAAGTTGCAACTCAGGTAGCCGAGAGTGCCCCAGTCGCAACGGCTTCTATGGCAAGTATTGTGGACGTTGTTGTACCTGATGTTGGAGATGTACACGATATTGATGTTATTGAAGTATTAATTCAAGTCGGTGATGTTGTTACTACAGAGCAAACTTTAGCTGTATTAGAAACGGACAAAGCCAGTATGGATTTACCTTCTACGCATGATGGCGTAGTTAAAGAAGTACTGGTTAAGGTTGGGGATAAAGTCAATAAGGGTGATTTAATTGCTCGCTTAGAAGCACAGGTTAAAGCAGAGCCTATTGCTGCTGAGCCAGCCATAGTGGAGTCTCCTGTAACGGTTGCGGCTCCTGTTTCTGAGCCGAAAAAATCTGCTACAGTAGCAGCGCCTGTAGCAAGTACTTCAGGTAAGCTTGCTCATGCCTCACCTAGTGTGCGCTTGTTTGCTCGTGAGCTGGGTGTGGATATTAGCCAAATAACTCAAGGGAGTGGGCGTAAAGGTCGTATTTTAAAAGACGATGTAAAAAAATTCGTTAAACAGGCTATGGCTTCTGGCGGAGCTACACAAGGCGGTGCAGGTATTCCACCGATTCCTGCAGTCGATTTTAGTAAGTTTGGCGTAGTGCAAGAGCAGAAACTAAGTAAAATTAAACGTCTAACTGGCAAGAATTTAAGCCGTGTTTGGTTGAATTTGCCGCTAGTGACCTATCATGACGAGGCGGATATTACTGAAATGGAAGCCTTCCGTAAGGCACTAAATTCAGATAAATCTGCGGATATTAAAGTCACTGGGCTGATATTTATTGTTAAAGCTTTGGTTGCCGCGATGCAGAAATTTCCTACGGTGAACAGTTCTTTATCGCCTGATGGTGAGTCTTTAATTCTGAAGCAATATTTTAATGTTGGGATTGCCGTTGATACGCCAAATGGCTTGGTTGTGCCCGTGTTAAAAGATGTGGATAAAAAAGGTATTGCAGAATTAACTAACGATTTAAATAGTCTCAGCCAAAAAGCGCGTGATGGTAAATTATTACCTGCTGATATGAGTGGTGGGTGTATTACTATTTCTAGCTTAGGTGGTATTGGTGGTAAAGCGTTTACGCCAATTGTAAATGCACCTGAAGTCGCTATTTTAGGGGTGACACGCTCAGAAATGAAACCCGTTTGGAATGGTTCTGAATTTGAACCTAAATTAATGTTACCGTTGGATTTAACCTACGATCACCGTGTGATTGATGGTGCCGAAGGTGCGCGCTTTATGGCGACATTGATTAACTACCTCAGCGACATTCGTCGCTTGTTACTGTAACCGGGGCAATAAAATGACAGATGTTATACACGCAGAAGTTTTAGTTCTTGGTGGCGGCCCTGGTGGTTATACCGCTGCTTTTCGTGCCGCTGACTTAGGTAAGCAAGTGGTTTTAGTGGAAAAATACCCCGTATTAGGCGGTGTTTGTTTAAATGTTGGTTGTATCCCATCGAAAGCTTTATTACATGTTGCGCAAATTGTGCATGAGGCTGAACATTTTAAGCAACATGGCTTAAATTTTAGCAAACCAGAGTTTGATTTAGATAAAATTAGAAGCTGGAAAGAGGGGATTACCAGTACTTTAAATGGTGGTTTGGCGCGCTTAGCTAAGCAACGTAAAGTTACTGTTGTACAAGGATTGGGGAAATTTACTTCAGCTAATGCATTAGAGGTCACGAGCTCGGCAGGTACGCAACAAATTACTTTTGATAATGCCATTATTGCGGCAGGTTCTATGGCAACAAAAATCCCGCCTTTTCCCAATGATGATCCGCGTTTAATGGATTCAACTGATGCGTTGAATATCGAAGATGTACCGAAGAAATTATTAGTCGTTGGTGGCGGTATTATTGGTTTAGAAATGGCGACGGTTTATCACGCGTTGGGTTCTGAAATTAGTGTTGTTGAGCTAATGGATCAGATTATTCCTGGCTGTGATAAAGATTTAGTTACGCCATTGCATCGACATATTAAAAAGCAATACAAGAATATTTGGTTAAAAACTAAAGTTGAAAGTATTGTTGCGCAAGATGACGGTTTATTAGTAACGTTTGGCGGTGACAAAGCCCCTGAGCCAGAGTTATTTGATAAAGTTTTAGTCGCGGTTGGACGTAAACCGAATGGTACTTTAATTGACGCTGATAAAGCGGGTGTAAAGGTAGATGAATGGGGCTTTATTCCTGTCGATAAGCAGCAAAAAACTAATGTGCCGCATATCTATGCGATTGGCGATATTGTCGGTCAACCGATGTTAGCGCATAAAGCTGTTTACGAAGGTAAGATTGCAGCTGAAGTTACAGCAGGTCATAAATCTGGCTTTGATGCTTTAACTATTCCATCCGTTGCTTATACTGATCCAGAAGTTGCATGGATGGGCTTGACCGAAAATGAAGCTAAAAAACAAGGAATTGCTTATGAAAAAGGGGCATTTCCTTGGGCTGCAAGTGGGCGTTCATTAAGTTTAAGTCGTAATGAAGGTTTAACTAAAATGCTTTGTGATCCTGAAACGGGGCGGATTTTAGGCGCTGGAATGGTAGGGCCGAATGCCGGTGAATTGGTGGCGGAGGCAGTATTAGCTTTAGAAATGGGAGCTGATGCTGAAGATGTTGGTTTAACTATTCATGCCCATCCGACTTTATCAGAAACCTTTGCTTTTGCAGCTGAAATGGTAACGGGGACAATTACTGATCTGTATGTGAAAAAATAGTCGTAGGTCGGCTTAAATTATCTAGCAGAGTGCAGATAACGTAAGCCGATATTTTTTATGTCATATTTTCTGGTCTTAGATTTTTTGGTGGCAGCAAATAATCTAATTTAATCTTCCTGTAAGAAGCCTTTATTTACTTTTATTAGCCCTCTACAATCATTATGCACAAGCTGTTAATTGCTAGTCTCATTTTTTTATCCACAGTGATAAGTCCTTTAGCGCAGGCAGAGATAGATGACCAGGTCGCCGTGCAGAAATTTACTGGCAAAATGGTGGATCAACATCAGTTTGCAGCCGATGCATTAGCTAAATTATTTAAATCTGTAGAAATCAAGCCTAATATCATTGCAGCCATGACTAGGCCAGCAGAAGGTATGCCATGGTATAAATATAGAAAAATATTTATGCGTGATTCGCGCATTCAAGGTGGTGTTAAATTTTGGCAAGCAAATCAAGCTAGTTTAAAGCTAACTGCACAGCGTTATGGCGTTCCTGAAGAGATTATTGTTGCCATTATTGGTGTCGAAACATTGTATGGTGAGCGTACTGGTGGGCATCGAGTGATAGATGCTTTAGCGACGTTGGCGTTTGATTACCCTAAGCGTAGTAAATTTTTCTTAAGTGAGTTAGAGCAGTTTTTATTATTATGCCGTGAAGAGAAAATAAATCCACTAGAGCCTATGGGGTCTTATGCGGGCGCAATGGGGATGCCACAGTTTATGCCTAGCAGTTATCGCCATTATGCGGTTGATTTTGAAGGTGATATGAAGCGTGATATTTGGCATAACCCAGCGGATACTATTGCGAGTGTGGCGAATTATTTTGCCAAACATCACTGGCAAACAGGGCACGATATTGCTTTTGTTGTACAGGCAAATGGAGATAAATATAAGCAAGCATTAACTAAAGGCTTGAGCCCTAATATGACGGTTAAGCAACTACAAAACTTAGGAGTGCAAGTGCCTAAGCAGGTAGCTGCTCAAGAGCGCGTCAGGCTGTTAAGTTTTGAGCAAGAATATGGGGATGATTTATGGATTGGATTGAATAACTTTTATGTTATTACTCGTTATAATCATAGCCCGCTTTATGCTATGGCTGTCTTCCAGCTTAGTGCGGCAATTAAGCAGCAATATAGGTTGGCTAGTCATGGGTAAGTTTATTTTATTATTAAATCTTAGCTTATTGATTGCTTGTACAACTCAGGAAAAAATTGTCGTACCTATTGATATTGTTGATGGACGACCTGATCAAGTCAGTGTTGATATAGCAACGATACCTGATGCAGTGCCTCAGTATGAGCCTTGGTCTAAATCTGTTAACCCTAAAAAATATACGGTGCTCGGTAAAGAGTATCAGGTATTATCAACGAATAAAGGCTATATGAAGCAAGGCATTGCTTCTTGGTATGGTACTAAATTTCATCAGCGCAAGACGGCAACAGGTGAAGATTATGATATGTTTGCCATGACTGCGGCGCATAAAACCTTGCCCATTCCAAGCTATGTGCGTGTGACTAATTTAGATAACCAGCAAACAGTGATTGTGAGAGTTAATGATCGTGGGCCTTTTCATGAGCATAGAATTATTGATTTGTCTTATGCGGCGGCGGTTAAGCTTGGTTTAGAAAAAGCCGGGACTGGGTTTGTTGAAGTTGTTGCAGTTCAGGCGGGTGAGGTAAGTGGCACTGTGCCTTCTGCTCAAGCTAAGCATGTCTATTTGCAGATAGGTGCTTTTTCTGAACAGAAAAATGCATTGAATTTACAACATCGGTTTGCTGAATTACGTTTAACTACGAGTAGAATTGTCAGTGCGCAAACTCGGGAGCGCAGTGTTTATAAAGTACAAGTCGGCCCGGTAGCTTCAGTGATTGAGGCTGATGAAATTATTGAAAAAATAAAAAATTTAGGTATATATAAAAGTCATTTTATTTCGGATTAAGCATTTGAAATAATAGTAATGACCTCATAGTATACAGTCTCAATAGCGCAGTTTGTCCAGCGCTTTTTCCTTATTGTTTAAATTCTTTGCTTATGTTTTTGAAAATACCTATTAATTATCCATTCGCTTTGAAAATTGCTCTATTGGCTTTTTTCTGTCTCCCATTTACGCAAATTAATGCAGAAACTGAGATTCTTATTCCTGCGCCTCCGAGACTGGCGGCAAGCAGTTATATTTTGTTAGATGCTGATAGTCAACGTGTTTTAGCTGAAAAAAATGCCGATGAGGTTTTACCGCCTGCCAGCTTGACTAAGATTATGACTGTTTATATTGCTTTTCGTGAGTTAAAGAATAATCGCTTAAGTCTCGATGAAATGGTGACTGTCAGTGAAAAAGCCTGGCGTACTCCTGGCTCTAAAATGTTTATTGAAGTGAATAAACAAGTCAAAGTAGAGGATTTACTTAAGGGAATTGTGATTCAATCAGGTAACGATGCCAGTGTTGCTATTGCAGAGCATATTGCGGGGGATGAGAGAACTTTCGCAGAAATGATGAACCAGCAAGCACGAAGGTTAGGTATGAGTAGTACCCACTTTGCAAATTCGACAGGATTACCAGCACCTAATGAGCATTATACGACGGCACGAGACCTTGCTTTGCTGACGCGTGCATTAATTCGTGAGTTTCCTGAATATTATCGTTGGGATAAAGAAAAAGAATTTACTTTTAATAGTATTACGCAAAAAAATCGTAATACTTTATTGTGGCGTGATGAGTCTGTTGATGGGGTAAAAACAGGGCATACTGAAGCGGCCGGATATTGTTTAGTTGCATCCGCGAAGCGTGAAGATATGCGTTTAATTTCTGTGGTTTTAGGAACTAAGAGTAAAAGTGCCCGTGCTAATGAAAGTCAGACCCTATTGAATTACGGTTTCCGTTTCTTTGAAACACATAAGCTTTATGATGCAAATACGATTTTAACAACGGCTAGAGTTTGGAAAGGTGCGAGTGAGGTTGTTAATTTAGGTTTAGCGGATGATATGTATGTCACTATCTCCAGACGTCATTACAAGGAAATGAAGGCGACAACGCATGTTGATTTGAAATTATTAGCACCCATCAAAGTAGGTGATAACCTAGGGACAGTTAATGTTATGTTGCGCGATAAAATAATTACTTCTCAGCCGTTGATTGCACTAAATGCTATTGAAAAAGGGAGTTTTTTTCAACGTGCGTATGATTCTGCTTTAATGTTAATAAAGTTAAGATAATGCATGAGAAAAATGTTTATTTAAATGGCGAATATCTACCTCTAGCTGAAGCAAAGATTTCGGTATTGGATCGTGGTTTTTTGTTTGGCGATAGCGTGTATGAAGTTATTCCTGCTTATATGGGTAACTTATTTTGTTTTGCTATGCATTTGCAGCGTTTAAATGATGGCTTAAAAGCAATACGCTTGCCGATCTCTTATACGACAGAGCAATGGCTAGATATTTTGCAACCTTTGTTAATTGAAGGTGATGCTCAATATATTTATCTGCAAATTACCCGCGGCGTTGCTGATAAAAGAGACCATAGTTTTCCGTTAAGTTGTACACCCACTATATTTGCTATGTGCAATCCAATTATGCCGGTTCTAGGGGAGCAGGGTGTACAAGCAATTACCTTGGATGATGTGCGCTGGAAATTATGTCATATTAAAGCAACTACTTTATTGGCTAATATTCTATTGCGCCAAAAAGCGGTAGATGAAGGTGCTGCAGAAGCTATTTTGATTAACGAGGGTTATGCTACTGAAGGAGCTGCCAGTAATATTTTTGTGGTCATTGATGGCGTATTAATTACCCCGCCCAAAACGAATGAAATTCTCTCAGGTATTACGCGTGATGTGATTATTCATTTAGCAAAAGCTAATCATATCCCCGTTACAGAGGATGTTATTTCATTAGAGGCTTTGCAGCAGGCAAGTGAGGTTTGGTTGACTAGTTCAACCCGGGAAATTTTGCCAGTAACTATTTTAGATCATGAGCCTATAGGCAATGGTCAGGTAGGTCCTGTATGGCAAGCTATGAATGGATTGTTTCAAGAATATAAGCAGGTTGTTGTATGACAGAGCTAGAACACGATACGCCCTTTGAGTTTCCTTGTCAGTTTCCTATTAAAGCAATGGGTAAAAATATACCTAATATAGAGGCTATTGTCTTTGAAATTGTACAACGCCATGTGGATGATTTAAGCGAATCCGCTGTGAAAACACGTGAGAGTAAAGGCGGTAAATATATTTCTGTAACGGTAACGGTTGAAGCTCAAAGTAAAGCGCAGCTCGATGCGGTTTATATGGATTTGACTGCGTGCACTGATATCTTGATAACAATGTAATTTTATGTTTTTGTGTGGCCAATAAGAAATTAATTGCGGTGAGTGCTTGTCTTTTGGGGTACAAAGTCAGGTATGATGGTGAGCATCAAACTAATGAAAAGATTCAATCTTTATCTGAGTTTTTTGAATTATTGCCAGTATGTCCTGAAATGGAAATAGGCTTAGGTGTACCACGGGAAAAGATAGCACTATATCAGCAGGGCTTGATGACTCGCTTACTAATCTGTGGTGATAAGGGTAATATTGACTTAACTGAAAAAATGCAGGTTTATGCGCAAAATTTTCTTAAAGTGCATAATTTAGCCGGTATGATTCTAAAAGATAAATCTCCCAGCTGCGGTGTCGATAATTGTAAGCAATGGCTGGCAACGGGCGAGGTGAATAGTACAGGTACGGGAATTTTTGCTGCCACTGTTATGCGCTTAGCGCCTGAATTACCTATGCTACAGAGTCATCTTGCTGAACAACAAAGCGAACTTCATGCATTTATTAATCAAGTGAAGTGTTATGGATATTAAACTGCGTCGCTTAGGTCGGCAAGCGTATCAAAGCTGTTGGCAGGCTATGCAGGATTTTACTTTATCCAGAGATCACAGCACTGCTGATGAAATATGGATTGTTGAGCATGATCCTGTTTTTACTCAAGGTTTAAACGGTAAGCCTGAGCACTTATTGCGGGCTTCTGATATACCACTAGTCAATACCGATAGAGGTGGGCAAGTGACCTATCATGCACCTGGGCAATTAGTCGTTTATACTTTAATTGATATTCAGCGGCGGCAGTTAGGTGTGCGTCAGTTAGTGAGTGTTTTAGAGCAAGCTATGGTTGATGCGCTTGCGCAGTATGGCCTGCAATCTGAGGCAAAGCGTAATGCTCCCGGTGTTTATATCGCAGGTGAGAAAATTGGTTCGGTTGGCTTGCGTATTAAAAAAGGTTCGAGCTATCATGGTTTGAGTCTTAATAACTGTATGGATTTATCTCCTTTTAGCTATATTAATCCTTGTGGCTACCAAGGTTTGAAAGTAACTCAGTTAGTTGATCAAGGAGTACGTATCAACACTTTCGAACTGGCACTACCTGTCGTCCATTCTATTATTCAAGCTTTAGATTCATCAGCTTGCTAATGTTTTTGTGGTCTTTTATTGCGTTTAAGCAGTGTACTTTAAAGTTTAAACGTCAAGCAATTTATCGGTAACACTATTTATGTCATCTATTCAAGCGCCTTCACGTGGCACTCCAGAAACACATCAGCGTAATGCGGAAAAGCTAGCAAGAATTCCTATTAAAGTCGAGAAAGCAGAGACGGTTTTACGTAAGCCAGAATGGATTCGTATTAAATTAACAACGAATGAAGATATTACCCATATAAAGCAGACCTTACGTAAAAATAAATTACATAGTGTTTGTGAAGAAGCGGCATGTCCTAATTTAAACGAATGCTTTAGTTTAGGTACGGCGACTTTTATGATTATGGGTGATATATGTACACGGCGCTGCCCTTTTTGTGATGTAGCTCATGGCAAGCCTTTACAATTAGATGCTGATGAGCCGCTTAATCTGGCTAAAACTATTAAAGAGTTGGCGCTTAAATATGTGGTTATTACTTCGGTGGATCGCGATGATTTACGAGATGGTGGTGCGGGACATTTTTCCGCTTGTGTAACAGCCATTCGAGAGCAGTCCCCGCAAACTAAAATAGAAGTTTTAGTGCCAGACTTTAGAGGGCGTGTGCAACGTGCATTAGATATTTTACAGGAGACGCCTGTGGATGTGTTTAATCATAACCTAGAAACCATTCCAAGGCTGTATAAGCAGGCGAGACCGGGAGCTGACTATCAGCAGTCTTTAGATTTATTGCTGGCTTATCATAAGGTCTTGCCCTATGTGCCGACAAAATCTGGGTTGATGCTGGGCATAGGTGAAACACAAGAAGAGGTGCTTGAGGTTATGCGTGATTTACGTGCCCACCATTGCTCAGTTCTAACTTTGGGTCAATATTTACAACCTAGTATTGAGCATTTAGCAGTGCAGCGTTATATTACGCCAGCAGAATTTGATGAATATGCTATTTTAGCTAAAGATTTAGGTTTTAAGCAGGTTGCTAGCGGGCCGATGGTGCGTTCTTCATACCATGCTGATGAGCAGGCACGTGAATTGCTGGAAATGGGTCTAACAGTAGGCAGTTAGCCCAGCCTTTGCTGGTAAATGCTGGGTTAGGTATACTACTTTTTTAGTTGGGGTGGGGAGTGCAATTGGTTTAGCGAGTACCAAATACGACGATAGTTTTACCATGGGCTGAAATAAGCTCTTTATCTTCCATTTCTTTTAGTACGCGACCGACCATTTCTCTAGAGCAGCCAACAATACGGCCAATTTCTTGGCGGGTGATATGTAGTTGCATGCCGTCGGGGTGGGTGATCGCGTCAGGCTCTTTAGTCAAGTCTAGTAATGCTCGGGCAATACGCCCCTCAACTGCCATAAACGCTAAGTCGCAATATTTCCTGCTAGTGATTAGTAGCCGATCTGCAAGTTGTTCACCAAATAGGTGTAGTAAATCATTTGCTTGCTCGGCAAGCTCATTTTTTAACGCATGATGTAAGCGGGAGTAGCCAATTTCTGCTAACTTACAAGGTGTGCGTGTTCTGACGGTTACTTGTCGAGTTTCTGCGCCTTTAAATATACCTATTTCACCAATAAATTCATTTTTATTGACATAAGCTAAGATTAGCTCATGTCCGTCACCATCTTCAGCGCAAATGCTGACCGAGCCTTCGATAATAAAATGCAAACAATCCCCCAAGTCGCCAGGACGAATAAACGTTGTTTTAGCGGGGTAGCTGCGTACGTGACATAAGTGAAGTAAAGCGAGAATTGCGCTGTTGTTAGATGTTGTTGTGGGTATCATAGGTAATGAGTTTCTTAGCTAGTGAAAGCGGTTTTAGAGGTCGGAATAAAGCCGGCTGAGTCCAATGCTTTTTATTAATAGATCTGCCTTGTATTTGCCTTATTCTTGTGTCTATGAACCGAAAGATAAACCTTTGTTAGGATTAACCTATTTCGACTCGATAAAAGTAGAGTTGGTCGATAAGCCGGGTTTTGTCGTGGACAGTCATTCATCTAGGTCATAAGTCACCTTATGGCTCAAGCAATCTACCCAGGAGCCCCGCGGGCCACGAGTCAGCTCCTCTATTTGATCTTGCTCCAGGTAGGGTTTACCATGCCGCTTCTGTTACCAGTCGCGCGGTGCGCTCTTACCGCACCATTTCACCCTTACCCCTCACCTACAACCTATGATTCTAGGTGAGGGGCGGTTTATTTTCTGTTGCACTTTCCGTGGGCTCACACCCCCCAGGAGTTATCTGGTACCTTGCCCTTTGGAGCCCGGACTTTCCTCTGTTTTACTTGTATTGCAAAGTAAAAAAGCGACTGCCTGACCAACTCTGGGTTTATTATAGCTGAATTGTGACGAAGTCGTTATTTTTGATTGTTTGATGATAATTCTAAGGCTGTTTGATAGAGTAGTTTTTTACGTGCTCCGGTGATTTCTACGGCCAAGCTGACGGCTGTTTTTATGGTGCATTCTTGTAGTAAGGCTTTAAGCGTTTTTAGTTGTTGTTCAGTTAATCCTTCTTCTTTTTTATCGATAACAGCGCCAGTTATCATGACGACGAACTCGCCACGACGCATATTGTTATCTGTCTCGATAAGCGTGCGCATATCTTGTAAGCTGGATTTTATAATGGTCTCATGCATTTTGGTTATTTCGCGTGCAATTGCAATGATGCGGTCGGGTGGAAGTACGCTCGCTAAATCGTTCATGCAGTCTGCAATGCGATGACATGACTCATAGAACACCCATGTTTCGGTACTATTCTTTTTTTCGTTAAATAAATTACGCCGTGCGCTGGAAGTGCGCGGAATAAAACCTAGAAAAGAAAATTGAGTAACAGGAAGGCCAGATGTTGATAATGCCGCTATTAGGGCGCAAGCTCCAGGAATGGGCGCTACTGTAATGTTGGATGCATGGGCTAAAGCAACTAAAGGCATGCCCGGGTCGCTAATTAAAGGAGTGCCTGCATCAGAAATAATAGCGATAGATATGCCTTGTTGGATTTTCTCGATTATTCC
>Ga0256840_1001685_pt1 | contig 20414 bp, 11 predicted proteins | sample 355202metaG_FD_185969 | JGI IMG/M metagenome (GOLD analysis project Ga0256840, IMG submission 185969) | Hydrothermal vent microbial communities from Mid Atlantic Ridge, Atlantic Ocean - 355-202 | ecosystem: Environmental > Aquatic > Marine > Hydrothermal vents | place: Atlantic Ocean: Mid...
AAGCCTAAAATCTTTAAACAAAATCCTAGCCAATTTAAACAAAGGTTGTTAAGATTAAAGTCTTCTAACAAGATGGGTTTACATCAACAACGTTGTGAAACCTGACAATTACCTGTAAATGCAATGTTTTTTTGGGTGTGGTTTGAGTGGGATAAATCCCACTTACCAGTTGGTCTGAGTGGAGGATTTGATTTTATTTTAATCATTGAGGTAATCCAAACATGCCGATGGGCATGGCCCATCCTACATGTGGCTGTTTTTTCTTTTCGCTGTGCCGCTGTGCGATTATTTGCTTGTTTGGCTTGAGTAGGATGAATCCCACTTACCAGTAGGTGCTTGAGTTTGAGGATTTAATTTTAAGACAATATCTACATGTGGCTATTTTTTTCGTTGTGTCGCTGTGCGATTATTTGCTTTTAGTAGTCGCTTTTGATGTGGGGAGTTTGGGCTTTGCTTTAATAAAATTGTTAAACTGCTTAACTCAATGTTATACTGCTGTTTTTAATAGATTAATCATTCAAATGAATCGCATGACAAAATGGCTCTTGTTGGCATTATTTCCTTTTAATGCCGTGGCGCAAAATCTAAAATCTCCCGAATACATTCAACTAAGCACACAAAATGTTTACGATGTTGAAATTATTGTTTTTGCGTATAATACGGCTTTACCCAATGTTCAAACTTACGTAAATAAACCCATTTTTGACACCAGCTTAGCCTATCTGTTGGATTTTAATAATGAGGATTTGCCACTGGTCAAGAAAGCAGATGCTCAAGAGAATGATAGCCAATACACTATTGATATTGAAGCAAAGGGTGAGGGGGTTTTGGCATTGGCTTGGTTTGAGCATGATGCTTCGCATTTTCAATTAAATAACCTATGGGATAAGTTACTAAAAAACCCAAGTACCACACCTCTTTTGCATCGTGCGTGGCGACAACCAGAAACTTTATTTGAATCACCTGAGTTTGTTAATATCAAAGCTGTTGATAAAATTGTAGACAACATAATTACAGAAAATGAGATCTATCCTGATGGAACTCTGCAAGGTCAAGTTGCTCTATCAAAGGGCAGATACATGCATTTTACTAACCAAATCAATTTATTTCGCACAACTAATACAGCTGATGACGTTTTTGTTGATGATGCCAAAAATATAATCTTTTCATTGACTGAACGAAAACAAGTCAAATCTGGTGAGTTACACTACTTTGATAATCCGTGGTTTGGTGCATTAGTTAAAATTACTCAATTTAAAGGAGAACAAGCTCATGAATAAAATTATAAGCCTTTTTTTTATACTCTTATTGGTTGCCTGCACACCAAATAAAAAGGTTACCAAAGCTAAATCTTGGCAATTGAATCAAGAATCAAGCACTCTTTCCATAATAACCACAAAAAATAATAAAATCTCTGAGGTATCAGAATTCACTAGGTTTAAAGGCAGCATTAGTCAATCTAATTACCTTTCGATTGAAGTTGATTTGAGTTCTCTTGAAACGAATATTCCCATACGAAATGAGCGCATTGGCAAACATTTATTTGAGACTTCACTTTACCCAACTGCAGATATCCATACTCAGCTCAAAGCTGAGGATTTAACATCTGGGGTTCATGAAATTACTTTTGATATCGATTTACATGGTGTATCTGGGATTTTGAAGGCTGAATTTATGGTATTTAACCAAAACTCAAAGAAAATTATCACTTTGCATAAACCCCTTATCATTAATGCCGATGTGTTTGGTTTGACACAAGGCATTACTACCCTAAAAAATATTGCAAAATTACAGAGTATAGATTTTACTGTGCCAGTTCACTTGGTTTTAACATTTGAGCACTAAGTGTAACATTTCAACTCACTTACCGTTATTATCATTAAAGGGTACTTTTAGCCTATTGTCAAAAACACAAACCGCATTCATAATGGATGCGGTTATTACAAAGAGATAATACAAATGAAATCCAAAATCTGGAAATACACCAAACGCAGCTTATTGGTTTTGTTGCTGCTTCTTACTGTTTTTATCATCAATTTATTGTGGTTTAAACCTTTTTCAATCAATCATTTTTATACAAAAATATTTGTAGAGTTTGCCATGGACAGTCCGCAAATGGTTGCAGGAATGGGGTCAAAACTATGGCACTATGATCGACTCGATGATAATTCACAAAAAGCTGGTGATGAAAGTGAAGAATTATTGAAAAAAGATTATGCCATGTTTAAACGCTATGATAGAGAGGATTATTCTGGCCAAGATTTAATCTCTTATGATGTTTTGGATGACTTTTTACAAGGACAAATGGAGAATATTAAATATGAAAATTATGGATATAGTCAATCGCAAAAAGGCGGTAACTACATGGGTATTATAAGTTTCATGAAAAACATCCATAAAATAGAAAACCATAGTGACGCAGAAGATTATATTTCGCGACTCTCGCAAATTGGCACTTCATTTGACAACACCTTAATTCAAGTGAAAATTGAACAAGACAATGGTGTTATCCCACCTGAATTTGTTATTAAAAAAATGCTGGTTAATATGCACAATATTCGCGACCCAGAATTGCAAGACAATGAATTGGTTAAAGATTTTACCGAGAAATTAGACAGTCTCAAAGATTTGGATAATGACACTAAAATCGCATTGAAAAAAGACATGAAAGAGCAAATGCTTGAAGTGGTGCAACCTGCTTACGACCGAATGATTGCTTTTTATGAGGATTTATTAACAAAAGCAGACTCACGTGCTGGGGTTTGGAAGTTTCCCAAAGGCGATGAATATTATCAGCACCAAATCAAAGCCTCCACCACAACTGATTATACTGCCGAATATTTGCATAATTTGGGCTTAAAAGAAGTAGATAGAATTGTTGCACAAATTAAAACCTTATTACGTGAACAAGAATACGAAGTTGATTTAAATCCCATTGGCAAAATCCTTAATGACATGAGTAAAGACCCTAAGTTTCTATACGATGATTCCGAAGAAGGCAGGCAACAAGTCATTGCTGATTACCAAAGCATTATTGATGAAATTGATGCGAAAATGCCTGAATACTTTGCCATATTACCCAAAGGCAAGGTGGAAGTAAAACCCGTACCAAAATACAAAGAAAAGACGGCTGCAGGTGGCTACTATGAAAGCCCTTCCTTAGATGGCTCTCGCCCTGGTCGTTTTTACGCCAATCTTTACGATTTATCAGCTACGCCTAAATTTGCCATGAACACGCTAGCCTATCACGAAGCTATTCCAGGGCATCATTTCCAACTAGCCATTCAAAATGAATTAGAAGGCTTGCCAATTTTTAGAAGCTTTATGGGTTCAACGAGTTACACCGAAGGTTGGGCTTTGTATGCCGAAAGATTGGCGTGGGAAGCTGGATTTGAACAAGACCCATTTACCAATATTGGCAGACTTCAAGCCGAACTGCTTCGTGCCGTGCGGTTGGTTGTTGATACCGGCATTCATCACAACAAATGGACGCGTGAACAAGCCATTAAATACATGAGCGATACCACTGGCTTTGCCGATAGCGATGTGGAAAGTGAAATCGAACGTTATATCGTTTGGCCTGGACAGGCTTTGGCCTACAAAGTTGGCATGATAAAAATCCTTGAACTGCGCCAAAGAGCACAAGAAAAGCTTGGAGAAAAATTTGACATTCGGCAATTTCATAAAGCCGTGTTAGAAAATGGTTCACTGCCTTTAACGCTGTTGGATAGGCAAATTAATGCCTATATTGAAGAGACTTTAAAAAAATCTTAAACAAGTCTTTAATTCACCCATCAAATCGGTACAATGCCCATCATTTAATTATGGGCATTTAACCATGAACGATGCAATCAGAAAAGTTCCTGAACTTAACCATATTGACCTTATAAAGGGCACTAACCTTGAGAAACAACGATTTATTGATGATTTCTACAATGGTTTGGTTGAATACGGTTTTATTGTGTTAAATCCTTATGATTTTTCTTTTGATTTAGTCGAGGAGGCATACGATAAATACAAAGAATTTTTCGCTCTTCCATTAGATTTAAAGATGAAATATTTTTGTGATAATGGCGGGCAACGCGGTTATGTGCCTCGTTTAGTGGAACACGCAAAAGACAGTAAACACCCCGATTTAAAGGAATTTTGGCATATTGGTCGAGAATTAGACTCCCAAAGTTCTTATAAAAACTCTCCTCTTTACCCCAATAATGTGTGGCCCGAATCAGAAATCCCTGATTTTAAAGATATAGGTCTTGCCCTTTACAATCAACTCGATGCTGTTGCCAACAGTTTATTTCATTCTCTTGCGCATTCGTTGAATGTTCCGCAATCCTATTTTGAAGACATGACCAACGAGGGTAATTCCATTTTACGCACTATTCACTACCCTCCTTTAAAAGAATTTACCGAAAAAGACTCCATCCGCGCAGGCGCTCACGAAGACATTAACCTTATTACCCTGCTAGTCGGAGCAACCGATGGAGGACTTGAACTATTAGACCGCGATGGTCAATGGCTTGCTGTGCCAAGTCTTCCTAACCAAATCGTCATTGATTCGGGCGACATGCTCTCACGCATCACCAATGAAGTGATTCCTGCCACCACTCACCGTGTGGTTAACCCAGATCACAGCACAAAAGAGCGTTACTCCATGCCCTTTTTCTGCCACCCACATGCCAATGCCGAGCTAAAGTGCATTGATTCATGTATCGGCAGCGGTAAAAAGTACGAAGACATCTTAGCCAAAGATTTTTTAATTCAACGATTAATTGAGATTGGTGTTTTGAAAGTACAAGCCTAATAAATAATAACCAGTTATTGGCGGGATTTTAGGTTTAGCTTATTTAAAATAACTTTATCCTTAGTATTTTCCGAAATTATGGTAAAATCGCGCCTCTTTTATCACCATCCATTTTCAATCAATGCTATTTGAGTCCATTGCAAACCTGACTAATGCAAAATCACTTAACTTCAAAGGAGTTAAGGGTCTTGCTTTGCCTTTGTTATTGGCAGAGTTGACCCAAAACAACACAGGTTTGAACTTAGTTTTGACTGAATCAGCACACGAAAGCATTGTTTTAGAAGAAGAATTGCAACTGTGTGCACCCGAATTAAAAGATAAAATATTCCACTTTCCTGCGTGGGACACCTTGCCTTATGATGTTTTTTCGCCCAATCCAGAAATCGTTTCACAGCGTTTAGCTTTTTTATACAACATATCTCATGACATCGACAATGGTATATTGATTATTCCAACCAATAATCTTATGCAACGATTAAGCACTAAATCCTTTATCAAAGGTCGCTCATTGTTTTTAAAAATTGGCTCGTCATTTGATGTGACTAAAAAACGTTTATCCTTTGAAAACAACGGTTACCATTGTGTCACAGAGGTGCGTGAACCCGGTGATTTTGCCGTTCGTGGTGGCGTGATAGACATTTATCCAACGGGCACTGAAAAAGCCTATCGTTTAGAGTTGTTTGATGACGAAATAGAATCCATTCGCATCTTTGATGTCGAAACCCAACGCTCCATAGAAAAAGTTAAAGACATTCATATCTTACCAGCCAATGAATTTCCCTTTGATGAAGCCGGTCGCATGCACTTTCTGGAAAAGTTTCGTGAAAACTTTGATGTCGATACACACAAATGTTCCATTTATCAAGATGTTCGTAAACTCGTGCAGTTTTCAGGCATTGAACAATATTTACCGATGTTTTTTGAAGAAACAGCCACACTTTTTGATTTTTTACCCGCAAGCACCCGAATTATTCACACAGGCAAAACACTGCCAATACTCTCAACATGGGATAAACAAATTCAAGCCCGTTACCAAGAGAGACGGCACGATATTCAACGCCCTGTTATAGCTCCTAAAGAGTTGTATTTGTTGCCTCAGGAAGTGCATGAACGTTTAAAAAAATATTCAACTATTTTATTAAATCAAGAAAGTGATGCACAAGATTTTCATACCCAATTACCTAACCGCTTTAATCCTGAAACGCATAAAACCCAAGTGGCTTGGTTACAACAACAATTAGCTGCTGGTAAACGCATCTTAATTACTGCTGATTCATTGGGGCGTGCCGATGTTATTAAACGTCTTTTTACCAAAGAAAAAATGGTGCTCAAAGAAGTTGCGACTATCGCTGATTTTTTTAACTCACCATTAGACATTGCCCTAACCATTGCACCCATTGAAAATGGCACAAACTTCACCCAAAAAGACCTCATCATTTTGGATGAAAGTTGCCTGTTCGGTACGCGCGCTAATCGAACACGCAAGAAAAAACGCTTCAAAGCCAACCCTGATGAAATCATCAGTAATTTAAGTGAATTGCATATTGGTTCACCAATTGTGCATATCGATCACGGTGTTGGGCGTTATCGAGGCTTGGAGACACACAATTTCGAGGGTGAGGCCGAATTTTTAGTGCTGGAGTATTTTGGTGGTGACAAATTATTTGTCCCTGTCTCCTCTTTGCACCTCGTTTCACGTTATACTGGCTCTTCAGAAGAAAATGCACCGTGGCATAAACTCGGTGGAGACCGATGGCAAAAGCTACGCGAAAAAGCCGCCAAAAAGGTCAAAGATGTTGCCGCGGAATTATTACAATTGTATGCCATTCGTGAATCCCGTGGTGGCAAGCAAATTAAACTCAATGAAAACGATTATTTGCAGTTTTGCCAAGGCTTTCCATTTGAAGAAACAGATGATCAAGCCACGACAATAGATGCGGTTATAAAAGACCTGCAAAGCCCAAAATCAATGGACAGAGTGGTCTGTGGTGATGTTGGCTTTGGTAAAACAGAAATTGCCTTGCGAGCCGCCTTTGTCACGGCTAATGATGCGAAACAAGTCGCCATACTGGTACCCACCACTTTATTGGCACAACAGCATTACGAAAACTTTTTAGACCGTTTTTCACCCTTCCCGATTAAAGTAGCTGTGTTATCCCGCTTCGTAAAGAAAGCAGAACAAACAAAAATACTTGAGGGTGTCACCAACGGCACGATTGATATTGTTATTGGCACGCATAAACTTCTGCAAAAAGACATAAAATTCAAAAACTTAGGTCTGATAGTTATTGATGAAGAACACCGCTTTGGCGTGCGTCAAAAAGAACGTTTGAAAAAATTACGTGCCGAAGTTGACATCTTAACCTTAACCGCCACTCCGATACCAAGAACACTCAATACCGCTCTTTCTGGACTGCGAGACTTATCCATAATTGCCACACCACCCAAGGCTCGATTATCGGTTAAGACTCAAGTGATTGAATGGGATAATTCCACCATTAAAGAAGCCTGCCAACGTGAAATTCAACGCGGTGGTCAGGTATATTTTTTACATAATGATGTCAAGACTATTGAACAAATGGCAGAGACAGTACAAAAACTCGTACCACAAGCCCGTGTGCGAGTCGCTCACGGTCAAATGCACGAAAGTGAGCTGCAAAGTGTTATGCTAGATTTCCACAAGATGCGTTTTAACATTTTGGTTTGCTCCACCATTATTGAAAATGGCATTGATATCCCTACCGCAAATACCATTATCATGAACCGTGCGGATAAACTCGGTTTAGCACAAATGCACCAACTGCGTGGTCGTGTTGGGCGTTCACACCATAAAGCCTTTGCTTATTTGCTCATCCCTGGCTGGAAAGCCATCAGTAAAGATGCCGTCAAACGCTTAGAAGCGATTGTATCACTGGAAGATTTAGGTTCTGGTTTTACTCTTGCCACACACGATTTAGAAATACGTGGCGCAGGGGAACTACTCGGTGATGAACAATCAGGTCAAATCCAAGCCATTGGTTTTAGTTTATATTGCGAATTACTTGAGCGTGCTGTTGAAGCACTCAATAATGATGAAGAACCTGAGTTAGACGACTTGAGTATTCACGAAACAGAAATCGAACTCAATATCCCTGCTCTATTGCCTGATGATTATATTTATGACGTTTACTTACGCCTGACTTTTTACAAACGCCTAAGCCAGTGCGAAAACACCGATGAGGTCAAAGATTTAAGGGTTGAATTAATTGATCGTTTTGGTTTATTACCCGATCAAGCCAATAATCTTTTTGATATCAAAATCTTACAATTAAAATCTAAAGCGTATGATATTAAATCAATAACAGTCAATCAACATGGTGGAACGGTTAACTTTGACACCAAAAGTGATGAAATATTACGCAAATTAATCACTTTGATTCAAACCAAATACCAAGACTACAAACCAGCACCAAATGATGCCATTCGAATAACTGGCGAATTCAAACAAGCCGAACACCGCTTTGAGGCGGTAGAAAAGTTATTTTTGGATTTGGGCTAAAAGTATGTTATTCTAAAGGGAATAAAAATTCACTACAAGTTACATGAAATACTTCACGCTATCATTTCTGCTTTTTTTAACCCTTAATTCTCAGTCTCACCCCTTCACACCTTGTGATGAAGTCGCGGGTATGGCAGATATTTATCCGTGTGAAAATATTGATTTAATGCAACGCGTGCACATAGATGTAATGGGTGGAGACGGCAATGATACTGGCTCAGATATTTGGGGTTGGACTGATTCAACAACAGGTAAAGAATATGCCATTACTGCGTTAAATTCTGCAACCACTTTTATCGATATCTCTGATCCAAAAAACCCAATTTATCTTGGGCGACTCCCAACAGCTTCGGTTGACAGTCTTTGGCGTGATGTCAAAACTTATAACAATTATGCCTTTATCGTTTCTGAAGCCAGCAGTCATGGCATGCAAGTTTTTGACTTAACACGCTTAAGAAATGTCGTCAATCCACCCGTTAATTTTACCCAAGATGCACACTACTCCACTTTTGGGCGCGCGCATAATATAGTCATCAATGAAGACTCGGGATTTGCTTATGCAGTCGGAACACGTGAAGGCTCCCAGCCATGCAGCCAAGGGTTACACATGATAAACATTCAAAACCCACTATCCCCAACCTTTGCTGGTTGTTTTAGTGCAGATGGTTATACCCATGATGCCCAATGCGTTACCTATATCGGTCCAGATACACAGCATAATGGTAAAGAAATTTGTTTTAACTCCAATGAGGACACTGTTACTGTTGTTGATGTTTCAGACAAATCCAACCCCATTCAACTCTCACGCACAGGATACAGCGGTTCCCAATACACCCATCAAGGTTGGCTCACAGAAGATCAACGATATTACCTCATGAATGATGAATTGGATGAACAAAACAATGGCCATAACACCAAAACCTATATTTGGGATATGCTTGATATTGATAGCCCTCAATTAATAGGATTTTACAACGGCCCAAAAGCTTCTATTGATCATAATATATATATTCGGGGAAATTACGCCTATTTAAGCAATTATACCAGTGGTTTAAGAATTGTTGATATAACCGATATAGGCAATGCCAACTTAACCGAAGTGGCAAGTTTTGACACCTACCCTGCAAATGACACCGCAACCTTTAATGGTGCTTGGAGCAACTACCCTTATTTCTCTAGTGGCATAGTTATCATGAGTGATTACCAAGGCGGACTCTTTATACTTGACCCAAAGATTTGCCCTACCATTGCAACGGCGCAAGGCATAACAACTCAAGCAAACGGTGACAATACCATTGATATCAATTGGACTTTAAACTTAGGAGCAAACGAAACCTATAAAGTTTTACGTTCACAAGGTGGCTGCAGTGTTGATGATTTTGTCGAAATAGCCAGTGGTTTAACAAGTAATTCATTTTCTGATACATCGGTCACTGGCCAAGTGCCAGTTGGTTATAAAATAGTCAAGGTTGACGCACAAGGAACTTGCGAATCAGATCGTTCCATCTGTGTTGAAACGCAGATAACAGGTAACTGCACCATTGCTCCTGATTTTTCAGGCGTTGCCTCAGTTTCAAGTTTAAACAGTGCCACTTGTGGTGTTAATGTTTCGTGGCAAAATGCCAATTCCTATTGTGGATCATCTGTTAACTACGATGTATTTAAGTCCACAAATCCAGGATTTACAGCTGATATAAGCAATAGAATTGCTAATAATTTAACCACAACATCATTATTAGATGAAGCCGTTGCTGATAGCCAAGAGTATTATTATTTGGTTCGTGCCACTGATATTAGCAACAACAACCAAGATACCAATAATGTAAAATTAGCCACAACAGCCCACGGCATTATAACCGACGGAACATGGAATAATGGCGCAGAAGTAGGTGACACAGGTTTCAACCAAGCCTCTAAACACTTAGGCTGGGAATACAACACGCTTAGAAAACACGCAGGAAACAGAAGTTTTTGGTCCCAATCGCAATCGAGCATCTGTAACGATTTAGTCACCAATGCAATTGCCTTAACAGCTGGTCAAACTTCACAATTAAGTTTTTGGAGTGCCTATGACATCGAAAACCAATACGATGGTGGCGTAGTCGAAGTGACAACAGACCAAAACCAATGGGATCAAAACCCTTTAACACCAAGTTACCCAGGAACTTTTAATAGCAGTGGTAATGCATGTAATTACACAGCAGGAACACCCTCATTTACTGGCACTAACCTAACCTGGCAACAACACACAATGGATTTATCCGCTTACCAAGGGCAAACAATTTATGTGCGCTGGAATTACTCTACAGATAGCGGTGTTAATAATGAAGGCTGGTATCTTGATGACTTTAGCATTACCCACAGCCAAGTACCCTCACAATGCATCACCTTAACAGATTTACTCTACCGTAATAGCTTTGAATAAATAGCCTGAGCATATGGCACATATGTGATGGTTTTTTTGAAGTGATTGGAAAGTGAAGATGACGTTCTAGATTGCTTTATATGTATTTTTTTGGGTATAGTGCGTTAAATTTGCTATTAAATTAGGAGCATATGGAACATATGTGATTGACGGTATGGTTTTTTTGATTATAGTGCGTTAGATTTGCTTTAAAATTGCTGAGAAAATAGCCTGAGCATATGGCACATATGTGATGGTTTTTTTGAAGTGATTTGAAAGCAAAGATGACGTGCGAGAACCAAAAAATTGGCGTCCCCTAGGGGGTTCGAACCCCTGTTGCCGCCGTGAAAGGGCGGAGTCCTAGGCCACTAGACGAAGGGGACGCAACAGTTTCTTTCAAGTTTAGCCCGTTTTTAATGCCGGGAAGTTGGTGGAGCTAAGCGGGATCGAACCGCTGACCTCAACACTGCCAGTGTTGCGCTCTCCCAGCTGAGCTATAGCCCCTCGAAAGAATGTGCATTATGCTGATTACACCCCTACTCGTCAACTGTTTTTTTCAATTATTTTGTATTTCTTTAAAAAAGTTGTTCGCTCGCAATCTGCCTTGATGGTTTTGCTTAAAATTCGTGGATTTGACCAGATATTTATTGATTTTTTTGCTCGACTAATAGCAGTGTACAAGAGTGAGTTTGATAATATTTCGAGCTCACTGTCATCTGGTAAAGCAATTAATATGTGGTCGTATTCCGAGCCTTGGGATTTGTGAATGCTGATGGCATTGGCATCGGTCCAGCCATTTATTGAATCGAGCTTCACGTCGACTTGTTTACCTTCTATGCTAAAAGGCACTAGCCATTGCCCTGCTGATTTTTTCAAGACACCAATGTCGCCATTAAATATGCCTAAGGTGTAATCATTTTTTGTGACCATGATTGGCATGCCTTCTTGTAAGCCATAGGCGCTGTGTTTAATTTTTTTAACCAGTTCATTCAATTCTTTAACGCTGTTTTCACCGTAGTTTACAGGCGATAACAACATTGTGGTTTCGTTTTCAGGAATATTTTTATACCAATGCTGTAAAAACCGAGTCTTTTCTTGTCTATTTTGTGGGTTGTGCCAACTAAAATCTTTATGCTGCTTTAATGCTTCAATTGCGGTTGGATTTTTTTCAATAACGTATTGACACAGTTGTGCAATGAGTGAGCCTTGCTCGAATCGGTAATTTTTTGTTAATTCAATACAATTTGAAATCTTAGGCTGGTTGTTTTGTAAATGCAGATAATAAGCCATCAAGTCATCGCCCTGCTCTTGCTTGAGTAAATGGCACAAATCGGCAAACACATTGCCTGCATCTACCGCTGGTAATTGCTTTTTATCGCCTAATAACAGCAGTTGGGCTTTAGGTTTGAGTGCTTGCAACAGCGCGTGGGTCATTGCAACATCCAGCATGGATGACTCGTCCACAATAACCAAATCATAGGGTAATGGGTTGTTGGCGTTGTATTTTAGCGTATTAGTCTCGTGGTTATAGCCCAATAATCGGTGAATAGTTTTGGCTGGTTGGTTTAATTTTTGTGCACTTTCTTCATCCAGTGAAACCTGCTCTAGCATTTGATTAATGCTTTGCATCATGCGGTTTGCGGCTTTGCCTGTTGGCGCACTTAGGGCGATTTTTATGTTATTATTGAATTGAATAGCTAACAACATTAAACGAATAATGGTGGTGGTTTTTCCCGTTCCTGGCCCGCCGTTGAGAATAAAACGGGTGCAGCTTAAACTGGATAAGCACGCTTGCCATTGTAAATCGAGGGTTTTGGGTGGTTTTTGTTGGGTTAAATCTAACACTTTTTTTATAGCTTGTTTAACCTGCTTTTTATCCAGTTTAATCGTTTGTGCGTGAATAAAATCATCGGCTATGCTTTTCTCACAATTATAAAATCGCCGAAAGCCACTTAACCCATTGTTTTGCACAATATAGCCATAACTGCCATCTGAGCTGATGAGTTTGTCTTCGATTAATTCATCGCATCTAATCGCGGTGCTACCCACTTCGATGGCTTGTTGAATCTTGTTTGCTCGTTCGATGACTTCTTTGTTATCGGTTATTGAGGCAAAAAATCGGCTCAAGGCTGGAGTTAAGGAATTTGTTGTGTTATTTTGCATCAAAACCCTCCAACATTTGTTCTATTAAGGCTCGCTCTGGTTTGGTTGAATAAATTCCTTGCCCTGCTTTTCCGTTAACGCCTCGGGTAAACAAATAGCACACTCCGCCAAAATGTACATCGTAATCAAAAACTGGATTAATAACCTTGAGGTATTTGACCAATGCCACGCAGTACAATAAATACTGCAAGTCGTAATAATGATGCTCGATGGCATCTTTTAGCATTTCGTTTTTATATTCGTCATAAGAAAAACCCAAAGTATTGCTTTTATAATCAACCACATAGAACTTGTTATTGTGCTCGAAAACCAAATCAATAAAACCGGTTAAAAACCCTTGTAAATCCTCTTGATTAAACGCTGTGGGTTTATTTCTGTGTTGGGTTAACCACTGGCTTACCTGTTGTGATTGAATGTGTTTGAGGGGCAATAAAAATTCCATTTCATCCAAGCTATTGTCAACTTGCGACAGTTTTGGACCGCCTTCCCATAGTTGTGTATTAATGATTGTGTGCATTTGTTGCGACAAACAGGCTTGCCATTTAAGGTTGTATTGGTAGAGGGTTAATTGTTTTTCGACTTCAATCGATAACTCCGCCAAATTCGCTTTAAAATCAATATTTTCCAGTATGCTGTGTTGCATGGTGCCACTGCTTGCACCGCGCGGAAAGTAGAAATAATTACTGAACTCGCCTTCTGGTGTTTGTTCATTTAATGATTCATAACTGATTTCTTGTTGGCGAGAAAGGGATGAAAAACTATAAATCGACAATGGTTTATTGACGATTCTATCAAATGTATTCACCTGCAACAAAGGCACTTGTGTTTGTTGTTGAGTTGGGGTGTTGACTTGTTGCAATGAAACACTGCTTGAGAGCCGTTTATTTTGTGCAATGTTTTGATAAAATTTAGCAATTGGCAACTTATCAAAATTTTTGTCTTCACAATCCATGCCCAAATAAACACGGTATTTTGCACGCGTAATTGCCACATATAAGGAGCGCACAATTTCGGCAGAATATTCTTTGTTTAAATTTTCTTGAGCTTGTTGACTGTTTTGCCAATAAATCACGCCTTTTCTATCTTCGTCGTGGGTTGCGATGATGGATTTAAGCACCTTATTATTGCCCGCTGGTTTGTTATTGATTAAATCAGCATACGGAATAAAGACACAGTCAAATTCAAGTCCTTTGGATTTGTGCAGGGTCATGATGGCAATTTTCTGCCCATCGCTTTCTAAGCGTCTTTTGGCTGTTTCATCTTGTTCTAACAATTGTGCTTGCTTAATTTCTTTGGCTAACCATTGGGCTATTTGGTTTTCATTTTTTCCCAAGTCCACTTGTTCTTGAAGCAATTGTAACAAGTGGGTTGCATCGGTGTATAATCGCTCACCATCCAATCGCTGCAACAATTGCGCATAAACGTTCTTTTCCTTAAATAATTCATCAATAACCCGACTTAATCCGACTTTAAAGACGTCCAAACGGTAACCAACAAATTCACCCACCATTTGTTCTTTATCGGCTTGCTGTAAATCATTCAATGCCCTATTAAAAAACAAGCCATGTAAGGTGGTGAAAATATTGTTTTGGCTCGGATAAGCAATAGCTCGAATCAAGTAATACAACTGTTGTGCCACTTGGGTGGAAAACACCCCTGCCTCACTCCACAAACTGACATTGATGTTTTGACTGAGCAAATAGTCATATAATTCAATGGCTTGCAAATTAGTCTTAACCAGAATTGCTATGCTGTTTTCTGGCACTTTTTGTTCATTTCCATCATTGACTAAACGCGCATTCGCCATAAATCTTTTAAGCGTATTGGCTAATTGCTGTTTGCGTTGTTCTTTGGGGCAATTAATCACAGCCACTGGTGGATAGTCGTCAACCAGTTGTGTGTCTTGATTGGGTTTTGGCTTAGATGGGTGAAATTTAAGCCAATCCAATTGAAAAGAACCGTCAAAATCAAACAGGGCATTACTGGCATCTAACATTAACGCACTGCTGCGCCAGTTGGTTGCCAAGTCAAACCGCTGTGTTTTTTCCACGCCTTGTTTGGCTTGTTCGTAAACAAACACATCGGCACCACGAAAATCGTAAATCGCCTGTTTGGGATCGCCAACATAGATAATATCGTGCGTGCCATCATCAAAACAGTGTTCAAATATTTCCAGTTGCAACAAATCCGTGTCTTGAAATTCATCCACCATGATAGTCTGCCATTGTTTGGCAATTAGCTGTTGCAATTGCGTGTTGTTTTTCACTGCCTGATGCACAATGGTGATTTGGTCGTCGTATCCGTATAAACCTTGTTCTGCTAAAATGTTTGCTAATCCTTTTTGTACGTATTGCCACGTCTCGTACAAATACACCAGTGGAAACTCTTGTAACATCTGATAAAATTTTTCAAAGTCATGAAAAAACTCAGGCATGGCTGTTGGGCTTTGGTTTTTGCGTTCGTTTTCTAAAAAATTAAAGGTAAAACGCTCAGCAAGTTTGGTACTTTTAAAGCATTGTATAAACTCATCAAATTCATCATGGTGTTTTTTTATCGCATTATCGTGAGTCTTTAATCCAGCTTTGGGAAATTTTCTTCCAAAATTTCCAGAAAACATATAATCCAACAATTCTTCTTTATCTTTTTGCCAAGTGGTGAAAATTTTATGGTATAAATCATCGAGAATGCTAACATCTGCAAGTGAGTATTTTGGTGCAATATTGCGGTAATGTTTTTTGCTTAACATACCTGACAATTTATACGAAACATCTGCTAAATTCGGTATTTGGCTTAAATAGGTATTGGGGATTTTTTTTTGTTGAAGACGCCAAAAATCCAGCACCAATTTCTCCACAAATTCACGTTTTTCTATCAATTGAGAAAACACCGGTGAACCACAGGATTTGTTGTAATCCACTATGATTTTTTGGCAAAAACTATTGATGGTAAATATCGCAGCTTGATCAAAACACGCCAGCGCTAATTCGATGTATTTTAAGCTGCTTTCATCCTCTTTATAGCTTTGGTACAAGTCAAAAAGTTGCGGGTTATCTTGCTTAATAACCACCTGAGTGCCATTTAAATGGTTTTTGCATTCGATTAATTGTTGACGCAAGCGGGTTTTTAATTCAAAAGTTGCGGCTTTGGTGAAAGTCAGCACCAATATGTGTTCAGGCAGGCGTTTTTTCTCAACGATATAACGCACATACAAACCCGAAAGCGTAAAGGTTTTGCCCGTTCCCGCACTGGCTTCAATCAGTTTTTTGCCTTCTAAATCCGCCGTATAAAGGTTAAAGTCCATTTTTATTTACCTCTATTGCATCGCATAAAATCTCGATGATTGTTTCCATTTCAATGCTGTAATCGTAATCCTGAATTAAAGACTTAAAATACTTTTGCCCTTCTGAGGGATAAGAACCAATGCCTTCCTCAAAAGATTTTAGGTAAGCTTCTGTCTTTTTTACACCCACATCACGTGTTCTTATTGTTAACAAAGCCGGAGGATAAAATAGCCACGGATGCGTATAAGAATTTATCCAATGACCAACTATTGATGCTAAAACTTGGTCGTAATCCGCTAAGGGAGCAAACACCAATGTTTTGTCTTCAAAATAAAGATAGCTGTGTTTGTCTGATTGATAACACAGGTGTTTAATCCAGTGTTGACACATTTGTTTGGTGGCTGCTTTTTTCGGGTAAATAGACACCAGTTGTTGCAAAGCATCAATTTGAATTGAACCAAATATTTTAGTGCCATCAATCGTCTGTTCAATTAAATGGTTGGTGAGCGAAAGTTCTTCTTTTTTATCGTGCAATGGTTTTATCAGCGCATCATAGCGTTGCAAAGAGATTTGCCCGGATTGGTTATCTGAAATGATGCCTGTTTTGAGTGCTGTGCCTATGCCGTGTTCAAAAATGGTGTTTTTGAGCTGCCATTGTTCTAAGGCATCGGGTTGGTAGGTTTCGGCATCTTTTAAACTATCGGAATAAATTGAGTTGTTGATATTGGCTCTATTTTTAAGGAAATAATCCAAGGGATCAGTGAAGAAGTTAGCCAAATCGCTCAAATGAATTTCATTCGTCCGTTCCAGTATCAAGCTTAAATCAGGTGCTTTTAATTGAGTTTTGTTTTGGTAAAAATGTTGCGCCAACTGGTATTTTCGGTGGTTGTAACTCAACAAATAATCCTTATTGTCTTCAAAATAAACCCGATTGAATCCGTGCATTTTATGCGCACAAACCTGAAACTCATGGTTGGTTTTAGTCTGTAAATAACTGATTAACTCGGATAAGAGTACCGAAGGGGGTTGCTTGTCATTGGTTTTAGAATTAAAGCCAATATAACTGAATATGAGCTGTTGACTGTTTTCACTTAATGCTGTGAGTAAGAGGTTTTTATCTCGTTGGCGAGTGGATTTGTTTAATCGTGGCAATTTGTTGTTAAAAATATCCAAATCGTTTTTTATCTCAGATTTTGGAAATTCGCCATCATTTAATCCTAAAATAATCAATAACTTAGCATCGACAATAAAAGCATTTTCCCATGTTTGGAATCGTATGCCAATCTGCCCTTCACTGCGGTAATTATTTTCGGTGATAACATTCTCAACAATAGCGTTGACAATCACCAAAGAAATTTGCTCCTCACTTCCCAAAGTTTGTTCAACCAATTGAGTATTCAGTTGTTTAAAAATACGGCTTTCAAAATCCTCTTGTGCATCGTTGTATAAAAAGTCTCTGCAAAGATTTTGAATCGAGCTAAACCATTGTTGTGGCGTTTGTTCTTTTTGAAAACTTTTATAGGTTTTAAACCACAAGTTTAAAAAGGCAAAGACTTGGCTAAAGACTTGTTCTTGACCCGAAAAACCACCAAAAGTTGATAAATATTTGCCGTCATTAACCTCGCCTGCTAGATAACCCGACAACCAACGGTTTTCACCAAATTGCCATGTATTGCCCTCTTTGGCTTCAAAACCTAAATCGCCTTTTTGTGCGGCGTTATAAAAATTACGGATATTGGAGTCCATAATCCACTTTTTGATGCGTGGCAAGTCATCTTCGCTGAGTTTGAATTGGGTCAAAATGGTTTTTTGAGAAAGCAAATCATACAGGTTATTTGCTGTCATTTCTTGCGTAAAACTCTCAAGCAAACTCATCATACTCACGACATAATGGCTGTCTGCCAAGCGTACGCGGTCAATGTGGAAGGGCAAATAATCACTTTGCTTATCTGTTTGCCTGTATTCAAAACAATGCCGTATGGCATCGACATAATCCTTAATATCAGGCGCAACCACAATAATGTCCTCAGGATTTAGCTTTTTATCGTTATCCAAAGCGCGTAAAATATCGTCCTTAATCACTTCAACTTCACGCATGGTATTGTGGCAAGCGTGCACCCTAATGCTGTCATCGCACGGATAATTTTGAGGGGTTTCGGACATTTCCAACAAATCGTTTTTGACGCTTTGCAATAACGTATGTGGCTGGGCTGATAGTGAAAAGTCCTCATCTTCAATCAGGTTTTCATCCAAAAAAGCATCAAATATAGCCATTTTGCTGCGCCCTAAACTGGATAACAAGGCATTAGCTGCCTCAATACCCGCATCGCTAGAGTTTTCTAAAAGTGCCATTCGTTTGGCACTTTTCATCTCGCGCAAATCGTACCAATAAAAATCAGGGCACGGGTTGGACAACAATAAATGCAAATCCCGATATTGAGATAATTTTAAAATGGCGTCTTTTTGAAAGGTAGATAATTGTTCGGTGGCAAACAAAATAATGTTATCAGGATTTTGCTTAAAATCTTTTTTAGCATCAAAATCGTCGAGTAATTGCACCGGTGATTTTTCTGACAAATCATCCAATAACTGCAACCACAAATCCGCTTGCCATTCTTGCTCTTTTTTGAGCTTAAACTCCCCTTTATCCCATTGGTTTATCACCTCTGGGCGTTCATCGCAGTATTTGAGTAGTGTTTGTGCGATTCTTTGTGCACTATTAAAGTTGATTAAATCACTGTCTTGTTTTAAAAATTCATAGGCCTTTTGGGTTTTAATGGCATGAAATATTTTCCACCGCAACACATCCGCACTAAAAACATTGTGCTGGTGGCTTGCTTGTGCCACATTTTTTAAAATTTCCCAATTAAAACTCAACGGCATGATAAATTTAATCTGCGCATAAACACCCAAATCATTCGCAATCGACTGTTTTAACCACTGCATGCACGAGTGATTCGGAACGACAATCCAATTTTGTGCAAAAAGCGAATCCGTACTGCGCACAATTTCCAACAACTTTTTATAAAGCTGTTTATACGATATATGGGTGTGGAGGTTTAACATATTCGACCTGAATTCATCATGGTAAGAATGATAGCAGATGTTATTCTCAAAAGGTGAGAATGGATTTTGTTTTTGATAAAAACTTTAGTAGCAAGGTAATTGTTTCAGTTTATTTTTAAAATTAATAATGGGGAATATGGGTTATTGGAAGTGTAAAATTTTTTTGAGTCTGTAAATATAACTGTGTAACTTCAACTAGTGGTTCTCCCTAAGGGAAAAATATACTGGGACAAGTTCTTAGAACACCAGCCACATTTACAATACCCATCAGGTAGTCATTAGGGGCAGGGACTTTAGTCCCGTTGTTTAAAAGACTGACTAAGGAGACTGTGAAAGTATTATGGGGCGAAAGAAAAATGAGCAGAAAATTTGCTAATAAAGGCGGAAAACGCAGTGACTAGCTAGCTAATTCCAAGTTTTTCAACGCATAGTAGCGAAATTTATGCCATTTTTACTCGTCATCAGAATACTTTCACTGTCTCTAAAGTCCGAACCCCGCCAGCTTGAGCGGTAATTTTAGTTCTATTTTCACCTACGGTATTATAAAAATTTAAAAAATAATTTAAAAGGTTATCCTTTTTATTATTCAATACAAGTTCTTTTGGTTTTGTGTTGTAGAGTTTTCAATTAGATGGTTCATTCTTTATTGATAGGTGTTGCCTATCTAAGTAATGAATAATTCAAGAACATGATTTTCTTTTTATGCGGAAAATTGAAATTTGATTACCCACTGTATTTCACATAGAGCCGTTTTGTTTGATAGTTCAATGGGTTGTAGGTTTGGAATTACTTTTAAAAGAGTGGACTGAAGTCCACTTACCAGTATGGGGTTTAATTAACAAGCTAGCATGGATTTTATTTGATACTTCTATGGGTTGTAGGCTTCAGCCTACTTTTTTAAAAGGGTGGACTAAAGTTCACTTTCCAGTATGTGGTTTATTTCACAAGCAAGCTGGAGTTTTATTTGATACTTCAATAAGCTGTAGGCTTCAGCCTACTTTTTTAAAAGAATGGACTGAAGTCCACTTACCAGTATTAACCCTGCTAGATATTACCGCTCAATTTATGCAGCATAAGAAATTTTAGGATGCTTAAAATAAGATATCACTCTTTGCGGTTGATTTTGTATATCCGTCATGTGTTTTTGCATCTTAATTT
>Ga0256840_1001686_pt1 | contig 20393 bp, 21 predicted proteins | sample 355202metaG_FD_185969 | JGI IMG/M metagenome (GOLD analysis project Ga0256840, IMG submission 185969) | Hydrothermal vent microbial communities from Mid Atlantic Ridge, Atlantic Ocean - 355-202 | ecosystem: Environmental > Aquatic > Marine > Hydrothermal vents | place: Atlantic Ocean: Mid...
AACAGATCCTCCCGAAAGCTGCCTTCTGCTATCATCTCTTCCAGATTCCTGTTTGTAGATGAGATGATCCTCACATCCACCTTGATATTACGGTTGGAACCGAGCGGACGGATCTCCTTCTCCTGAAGCACACGAAGAAGCTTGGTCTGTATGGTTACAGGCAGATCACCTATCTCATCCAGAAGGATGGAAGATCGGTCCGCATCCAGGAACAGCCCCTTTCTCTGCTGATCCGCCCCGGTGAAGGCACCCTTGACATAACCGAACAGCTCGCTCTCCAGGATATGTTCAGGCAGGGCAGGACAGTTGACTGTTACAAGAGGACGCCTTCCCCTGCTGCTCAACCGATGGATTGCCCGGGCAGCAAGCTCCTTTCCCGTACCGCTTTCTCCCCTGACAAGAACAGTCTCACGACAATCAGCAATCTGGCGAATAAGGGATCTCACCCTTGCAATGGCACTGCTCTCACCAATGATACCAAAATCGTCATCCTCTTCATTTGCTGACATGGAGAGCCTGACATTCTCCCTGAGCAGCATTGCCCGCTCCACCCCCCTCTTCACTGCAAAGAGTATCTTGGTCTTGTCAAAAGGCTTTTCTATGAAATCATAGGCGCCAGCCTTTACTGCCTCTACAGCCATCTCGATTGTCCCGTAACCAGTGATAAGAATTACGGAAAGAGCGGGTTCATCCTGGAGGATATTCTTGAGCAGGGTTATCCCGTCCATCCCCACCATCTTCACATCGGATACCACACAATCAGGATGCCACTCCCTGACCATCTTCATAGCCTCCATACCGTCATTGGCCACAATGACAGAATATCCCTCACGTCCCAGCATCCGCTGGAGCATTCGGCACATCTCCATCTCATCATCTACAACCAGTATCTTTGCATTCCTCTTGGAGGCCATAAGTCTCTTTCGGTATCGCTCTATATGCTCTGACTCCTGAAAACGCCAGACGAACGGAGCAGATTTCTGCAGTTCCTATCTCAAAAATTGATAAAAAGATATTCTGAAAAGGGTATTCAGGCCATATTTTTCATAAGATTCATCCAGAGGGGGAGAAAGCACCTCTATTTCACCTCCATACTCATTTATTATCCCGTAAGAGACACTGAGGCCAAGGCCGGTCCCCTTACCCACGGGCTTTGTGGTAAAAAAAGGCTCAAAGATCCGATCTCTTATCTCAGGCGGAATACCGGCACCGCTATCTCCCACCTCCAGGACTACTGCCTCCCTCTTTTCATCAAAATAGAGAAAGAGAGCAATCAGACCTTTCTGGCCTATTGCATCATGGGCGTTTGTCAGGAGATTCAACACCACCTGGTTGATCCTGTCTCCGTCTGCCAGGACATGCGGCAGATCCTCCTGTATGGCAAGATGAATGTCGATGGAATCCATCTCAAAGGAGTGCTGCATCACTGACATGGTGTGTCTCACACATGCTGCCAGATCTACAGGACCGCTCTCCGGCGCAGAGGAGGATCTGGCAAAACTCAGGAGATCGTGCACTATCCGCTTGCAGTTCTTGGTCTGTCTCTCAATGGTTTCCAGATCGGCAAATCGCTCTTGATCATTGGAGAGATCATCCTTCAGCATCTGGGTATAACCGAGGATGATTCCAAGTGGCGTGTTGACCTCATGGGCGATACCTGCAGCCATCTGACCAATGGCAGCCATCTTCTCCGAATATATCAGGTTTTCGGTCATCCTCCTGTATGATGTAATATCCTTGGCTATACCTGCATAACCGTCTATCCCATCCTGAGGCCCCTGCAATCCTTCGGCAGTTATCATAAGGAATATGGGCTCATCTCTGCGGCCTGAAAACATAGTCTCAAAATCCTTGACAAAGCCATCGACAGTAAGCTGATGCACAAAGAGATCCCACTCCTTATCCTCATGGAAAAAACTTGCAAGAGACCTACCCCTTACATCCTCTGGCGACTCATATCCCAGAATATTGGCTCCCCATTGATTGAGATCGGTAATTTGGAACTCCCTGTCACAAAAAAAGATGAGATCCCTGGAACCCTGAAACAGACGACGAAATTTTCTTTCAGAGGCCAGCAGCTCCTGGCTCCTCTCCTCAACTCGCCGTTCCAGGGTCCTGTTGAGCAGGGTAAGGGAATCATGGGCCTTTTCCAGCTGATCCTTGGCCCTTTTTAAATCCTCTGCCTTGGCCCTTATCCTGGCTATGACCATGGTAACGTTGGGATAATAGAAAGTCAGAGTAGCTGCCACAGCGAAAGTAAGGGTGTTCAGGCCGCCGCTAAAGGGAGAGATGGCTCGCCACACCTCAGGATGACCAGCCCAGATGAAGAGAAATCTCAAGGTATGGCCAAAACTCCTGGAGATGGAGAAGGCTGCAAAGGCGATACATAGCCAGAAGAGATAGGAAAAGAGTACGCTGTCCGGTCTCTCTCTGCGCAGCCGATACGCCTCATACACTGCTATCACCGAGAACACCACCATGATGATTGCACCGGTAAAATCCACGAGATAGACAGGATATAGAGAAATTCCTTCCATCCCCTAACCGTCCTCTGCAGAATCTTCACTGTCCAGGGTCTGTCTGAAGGCCCTGAGTGCCAGAACGAGAAAGAACATGGCTGGAACACAGAGCAGATGATCATTCCTGGTGATAAAATATATATATTTCTCTGTGGTAATAGGCGGCAATATCCTGTGAGAGAAGATATCGAGAGGGGTATCCAGGGCTTCTCTTGGAAGCATGTTGGAAAAATAATGGGCAATAAGGGCATTTATATTCCATAGAAGAAAGAGAAACATACTGATTTTGAGGAACATCCAGGGGCGCCTTGGAGATGGAGGGTCCAGTTTCAGAAAGGTGAGAAAAAATATAATGGAGGAGATAAAGAGCAGATGCCCTATCTGATGAACATAATACCCCTCAGGAGGACCATGAACCTGGACAGCCAGGGAAGGTCCTGGAATCAGGAGAAAAAGAATAAAGGAGATGGCAAACATAAAACTCATATCGTACCAACAAGAACAGTCTATATGGCAGTTCGAGGCTGTGCCGGTTTTCTAAAAGGATCCAACCTATCCTCTGATGCTACAGAACCCTTTTTATCTTGCAGAGGCTTAGTATTTGATATGAACCCATGGGAAAACCCCTGTCAAGCATGATGGTTGCGGAAGGTTATCATAGGTTCCCCTCCAGGGGGAAATGTGCCAATTGGGAATATACCGGCCCGGTAGCAAACAGATCACTACGGTAGAGAACCACCTTGCTCACTCCCATGGATATGGCTGGTACAGGGGTGGTGAAAAATGGCAGAATCTTCTGGTAAACAGATCTCCCGGCCTTTATCCTGCCCACTGTTATGTGGGGATGAAACCCTCTGGCCTCCCGGGGGATTCCCTGCTCAGCACACAGATCCTCAACTATTTTCACCAGATTCAGCAGGGGCTTAGACTCCTGAAAACCTATCCAGAGTATCCTGGCATTTCTCAATGAAGGGAATGCCCCGACACCGGAAAGGGTCAAGGTAAAAGGTGAGAGACCAGACAGCCTGGAGGAAAGAACAGGAATAAGCTGTTCAATGGTATCCTGGGATATCTCCCCCAGAAATTTCAGGGTGATATGGAGATTTTCCACCCTGGTCCATCTGATTTTGCAAGGCAGACGCTGCCAGTGGCCCATGGCATGATCAAGAAAATTTTTTGTCTCACGATTCAGGTCTATAGCCAGGAAGCTTCGAACCATATGCAAGATATCTCCTGAGCCAGTCCAGGGCGGTTTCAGAGGTGATGGCCCTTATCTCATCCCTGGAGCCATGAAAAAGAAAACGGTGAACCATCAGGTCATCACCAACCAAAAGGGCAATAAACACGGTTCCAACCGGCTTCTCGGCAGAACCTCCTCCAGGACCGGCAATACCTGTTATGGCAATGGCAGATTGCGCCCTGGATCGCATTGCAGCCCCCTGCACCATTTCTGTTGCAGCCTCACTGCTTACTGCTCCATACTGCTGAAGTGTATCCATGCTGACACCAAGCAGCTCCATCTTCGCACTGTTGCTGTAGGTTATGAACCCTCTCTCGAACCAGGAAGAGCTACCTGGGACGTCGGTAAGTCGCTTGCCTACCAGTCCTCCGGTACAGGATTCAGCCACTGCAAGCATCACCCCCCGTTTCCTCAGGAGATTGCCAACAGTAGCCTCAAGAGACCCGCTATCTGTAGCAATAATCTCATTATGAAATTCAGACTCAACCCTATCGACTGCAGCATCAAAGACCTGGTTCACGTGGGGAGAATCCTCTCCCTTCACTGTGATACTGAGATGCACCTCTGGAAAGACAGGATAATATCCGAGACGGATACCCTGGTCCAGATCGGGCAGATCCTGCAGGCGCTCGTTCACCTGGGTCTCAGTCAAGCCGAAAAGTTTGAATATCTTCTGTCTGATCTTCTTCCGCATAGGATCCAACTGGTTCAGTCTTGGGATAACCCGTTCAACAAGGTGTTCCCTGAGCTGCTCCGGCACTCCAGGCAGAAAAAAGAGGTGTACCCCATCATGAACCAATTCATAACCTGCAGCAGTACCGTGAGGATTCAGAACCATGGCCCCAGCAGGAAGCATTGTAAGTTTTCGGGTGAACTCCTCGGAAAAAGAGGTGTTATACTCATGTTCCATCCTGCGAATGGTATCAGCTACCTGGCCGTCCTCCTGCAGCTCCAGGCCAAGGGCAGCAGCAACGGCCTCATTTGTGATATCATCACTGGTAGGACCAAGCCCACCACTGACAATGATATAGGATGAACGCTGAAGGGCAAGATGAAGCGCCCCCTTTATATCTGATGGCTCATCTCCAATGACAGTCATATATCGGATCTCATGTCCTGCATCGAAGAGCCGTGCTGCAGCAAAGGAACTGGTTGTGTTCAGTTCCCGGCCTGAAACCAGTTCATCGCCTATGGCAATAATCTCACCCTTCAAAGGCATCTCCTGAAAAACTTATGGCTGGCAGTTCCTTGGGGATCAATTGGCGAATCACCGCAAAGGACTCACTGTCTCCGCCTTTGAACAAAGCAGGATCATAAGAACCAGCCCTGTATCAATAATACCCCTGTCCAGACAAGGTTGGCCAGAACACCAGCAGCAACATCGTCCATGACCACCCCAAGTCCGCCTGATAAACTGTTCTCCAACTGTTTTACAGGAAAAGGCTTCAGGATGTCAAACAGCCTGAAAAGCAGAAATAGAAAGCATGCGGATATGGCAGTAAATTCATGGAACATAAAGGCCGTTGCCATACCCGCCACCTCATCAATGGTTATGAAAGAAGGGTCATCTGCACCAAGATTCTTCTGGGTGATATGGGCAGAGATTATGGAGATCGCAACAATCAGTATCCAGACAGGCATTGCCACCAGAGGAGCAAGGCCTGCCAACCACCAGCAGAGAGGCAGGGCTGATAAAGAGCCGAATGTACCCGGGGCCTTGGGCAAGAACCCGGTGCCAAGTCCGGTTGCAAGCAGGGCCATCAACCTGTTCAGCCAATCTTTAGGCCATTCAAAGATATATTGCTGTTTCTTGTGAGTCATTCAAGATTCTCCAGAGACACAAAAGAGACTGTGTCATTTTTCTTGTGAACTAACCCGCCTTTCTGACAGAAGAGAGAGATGGATTGGCCATGAGAAGCACTCCATGAATCCTGCTCTTTCTTTCTCCGCCGGTATCATTCCCCGGTGAAAAATACCAGAGTGATCCCAGGGTTCAACCTTAACACTTCTGCAACAACCCTCTGCCCAGTTACAATTTCATAACAGTTTTGAATCCTGTTCCAGGATGATTAACATATAGATATGAGGTTTCAGGGGCAGGTGTTCTAAGGATTTCATGAAAGGAGATGGAGCAGAGATGGCACAGGATATAGGGAAGGCCCTTGCCTATCAGGTTAAGAGGGAGATTGCAGAGCGGTATTTCGGGATTAGAAAGATAATAGAGGATGACAGCGCAAACCTGCAACAGCTGATCTCCAGGTTGAAGGAGCTCTATAATGGCCTGGCAGTTCCGCTGTTGCGCATCTATATCCTCCTGGGCGAACAGGACCTGGCGGAGGAGTTCTGTTCTCTTGTAGGCTGGAAGGATCAGCTTCCTTTTTTTGACAGGGAGAAGGTCGCAGGGATGGATGAAACAGTTCTCAGGGAGCTGTTTGAAAACAGGAGGCCTGCCGGCTGGTTTGCCACCTCGAAATATGCGGACCTTCTACTGGATGCATACCGGGATCTCTACCGCCACTATCTGAAATACAGGGACCTGCTGGAGGAGACTGAGGATGAGCTCGCTGTGGTCCAGGAGGAGATAAACATGTTCAGATCCAACTATTCCCTGGATGATATCCTTACATTCCTCAGCGAGCTCGACCGCACGGACATGGGGGTATCTGCCAGCCTTGAATCCGAGATAACCCCTACCAAACGGATGGAACTGGAGAAGAAGATGGCCCTGCCAAGCCTGGATGAGATTCGGGCCAACATCCCGGAGTTGCCCGATTTCCCGGAACCAGACCAGATCAAGTCCGCCCTGAAAACACTTGCAAAGGCTGCCTATAACAGGGACAGGGAGCGGGCCCGCAGAATACTGCGAATCGCTGAATCAGACTGAATCATTGGGCATATAGGACAGCGCAGTATTTCTGTCTCAGCCATGCAGGAGCGAGGAATATGGCCTGAGACATGGATCTGTCTGTTGAATCCCTACGATTTCCACAAAAAACGGGTTTAAGGATGCAACCCTCCTGAATCAGTGATAAGTTTCACTGCAGGATTCAGATGCCGGAAGGTGAAATAATAGGACTTCCATCTGCAGTAACCATCTCTCGCTTTCGGCTCCCTGGTAACTCATGGCACTAACCAGCTGAAACGGCGGGATTTACCAGGTTTTCCCAAAAATCACTGATACAGGAAGAACGGATGCATGACAGAAACAGGGCTGATGGCGCTGGAGCGCAGCAGCAAAAACAGGAGATGAACATGTTTCAGAAGATCAAGATCTTTCTGGACATGATAAAGTTTGAGCACACCATTTTTGCCCTCCCCTTTGCCTATGTCGGGGCATTTCTTGCAGAGAGAGGCATCCCGGACGGCAGGACCTGCCTCTTCATACTGCTGGCAATGGTGGGTGGGCGCACTGTAGCAATGGGTGTCAACAGAATAGTGGACCTGAAATTCGATCGCAAAAATCCCAGAACTGCAGACCGCCCTCTGGCAAAGGGGACATTAAAGGCTGCAGAGGCATGGCTCATGGTTCTGGCATCTGCTGCACTCTATTTCTATGCATGCTGGAACCTGACTCCCCTGGCCCTGAAACTTTCGCCCTTCATTCTGGCCATTCTGGTTTTCTACTCCTATACCAAGAGATTTACCCCTCTCTGCCATCTGTTTTTGGGTCTTGGCATAGGGATCACTCCAACTGCAGGCTGGATAGCGGTTGAAAATTCCCTATCCCTGCCCCCGCTGCTCCTGAGCGTAGGCGTCATGTTCTGGATTGCAGGCTTCGATATCCTCTATGCCTGCCAGGATGTTGAGTTCGACAGAAAGGAGGGGCTCCACTCCATTCCTGCATCTGTAGGGGTTGAAAAGGCGTTCAGGATCTCATCCATATTCCATTTCATAGCCTTTACTGCATTTGTCGCAGCGGGGATCACCGCCGGACTTTCATGGATCTATTTCTTTGGTACTGCAGTTACGTTCATACTTCTCATTCTCCAGAGGCGGGTTATAACCCCTCAGGACCTCAGCAAGATGAATATCGCCTTCTTCAGGCTAAATGCGGCTATAAGTATTATTCTCTTCTCCACTACCACCGCTGCCATCCTGCTTGGGAGCTGACAGTCGTCTGCAGGAGAAGAAGACCCAAAAAAACTGGAACGAAACCACAGGAAGGACAGATTCCGGACATGCCAGCACGCTATGACCAGACACAGACCATAATCCAAAACTGCCAGACAGGGCCGGACACGTTTCTGATGAGGGTAGATGGCCCGGAAATGGCACAGAATGCACGTCCAGGCCAGTTTGCCATGCTAAAGATAGGAGCAGAGGAAAACTATGATCCCCTTTTGAGAAGGCCCCTCTCCATCCACAGAACCAGCAAGGAAAAGGGGACTGTAGATTTTCTCTACAAGGTTACAGGCCGGGGAACCAAGCTTCTGGCAAAAAAGAAGGCAGGAGAAAGAATAAAGATCCTGGGGCCTCTCGGTCGGGGATTCAGGATAATGGATGACACCGTACCGGTTCTGGTTGGGGGCGGGCTGGGAGTTGCCCCTCTGCTCTTCCTTGCTGAGGAGATCAGTGGCAGAAAAGGGGTAATCTGCCTTGGTGCCGTCACCAGGAACCAGCTCCTGGAGATAGATAAATTCAGGGAGACCGGTATGGAGATCCTGGTGGCAACAGAAGATGGCAGCTTGGGCTTGCACGGCTTTGTTACAGAGGTGCTGGACCGGATGTTTGCAGGGCTTGACCATGCCTCCCGGCAGCGGATACAGGTTCTGAGCTGTGGCCCAACCCCTATGCTCAAAGCAGTCAAGAGAGTATGTGACCACTATGGAGCCAACTGTCAGGTCTCCCTTGAGGCATTCATGGCCTGCGGGAGCGGGCTCTGCCTTGGCTGCGCAGTACCTGCGGCACCACGGCCGTCCCGGAAAGGTGGAGAAGGAACTGATTTCCTCCATGTATGCAAGGAGGGGCCGGTGTTTCAGGCAGACCAGATTGACTGGGAGAGGATATGATCATGGTTGACCTTACTGCTGACCTGGGATTCCTGAAACTGAAAAACCCTGTTATGCTGGCCTCAGGCACCTGCGGATATGGTGCCGAGCTGGCTGACCTGATAGACCTGAACCGGATAGGGGCAATAGTAGTCAAGGGGATCTCCCTTGAGCCTCGGCCTGGCAATCCTCCACCAAGAGTATTTGAAACCCCCTGTGGCCTTCTCAATGCCATCGGCCTTGAAAATGTAGGAGTTGAAAAATTCACAGAGACCAGACTGCCCTGGCTGAGAAACCTCTCATGCCTTACCATTGTAAACATCCTGGGAAACACCATAGACGACTACAGAGAGATGGCCAGCAGACTCTCTCATCAGCAGGGGATAGCTGCATTGGAGGTGAACATCTCCTGCCCCAACGTCAAGGAGGGAGGCGTCGCCTTTGGCACATCTCCGGAGGCAGCAGCCAGAGTCACTATGGCAGTTAGAGAATCAACGAATCTTCCGGTCATTGTGAAACTCTCGCCCAATGTTACGGATATTTGCGCAATAGCCAGGGCCGTGGAGGATGCCGGTGCCCATGCAGTATCACTTATCAACACCCTGCTTGGAATGGCAATAGATATAGAGAGAGGCAGGCCTGTTCTCGGAAATGTCTTTGGCGGACTTTCCGGGCCGGCCATTAAACCGGTTGCCCTCAGGATGGTATGGCAGGTCTCCCGCGCTGTAACCATCCCGGTCATCGGTATTGGAGGAATCACCAAATGGCAGGATGCAGTGGAATTTCTCATGGCCGGTGCATCTGCTATCCAGATCGGCACGGCAACCCTGGTTGAACCAGACAGTGCAGAAAAAATTCTGCAAGGGATAGAGAAATTTATGGAACGAAAGGAGATACCTGATCTCGCCGCTCTCAGAATCGGGTAAACAGGGATTGAGTGAACCAGCAATCCCGGCACCCCGAATCGTGCACGGAAATTCGGAGAAAAACGAAACTATATGTCACAGTTCAACAGCAGAGACAGGAAATTGATGCGCAAGGCCATCCAGCTCGCCTACAGGGGAATGGGTTATACCACTCCAAATCCAGCAGTGGGCTGCGTGGTGGTGCAGAACGATGAAATAACAGGAATCGGTTATCACCAGAGGGCCGGCCATCCTCACGCAGAGGTCAACGCCCTCCGTTCAGCAGGGCCTGCTGCCAGTGGCGCAGAACTATTTGTAACCCTGGAGCCCTGCAACCACTACGGACGCACACCGCCATGCACCCGTGCCATACTGGATGCCGGAATCAGGCGGGTAGTTATCGGCGTGCTCGATCCCAATCCTGAGGTCTCCGGAGGGGGAGCCGACTTTCTGAGATCAGAAGGGGTCCAGGTGGATATTCACTGCCTGAGGGAGGAGTGTGAGCTGCTCCTTGCTCCGTTCTGCAAGGCAACACTGCTGCATCAGCCCTGGATCAGACAGAAGACAGCCTCATCCCTGGATGGAAGGACAGCCACCAGGGCAGGCCATTCCAAATGGATAACCAATAAAAAGGCCCGTGCCTATGGACAGCGACTCAGAGAGATGAGTGATGCCATCCTGGTTGGCAGAACCACAGTGGCCGCAGATGATCCCAGCCTCACCTTCAGGGGCAGGGGGAAAAATCCTCCATTTCAAAAGATGCTCTGGAGGGTGATACTGGACAGCAGGCTCAGCCTTGGGTTGCACCATAAGGTGTTCCAGGTCTCTGACAGCTCCCCCACTGCAGTAATTGCTGTTCACGGGGTAAATCCTGACAAGAGAAAAAATCTGGAAGATGCCGGAGTAAAGGTAGTGGAGACCGCTCCCGATTCTATGGGCCGGGTAGATCTCCATCAGGCCATGAACGCCCTGTTCCGAATGGGGATCCACTCTGTCCTGGTGGAGGGAGGCGCTGAGGTACACGGCTCCTTCAACGATGCAGGGATAGTGGATCAGGGCTTTTTCTTCCTGGCACCTATGGTAATAGGCGGCAACCAGGCCAGGCCGGCCATTGCAGGAGAAGGGGCAGAAACCCTGGATCATGCCAGGCAACTCTCCATGACCCGGATACGCCATTTCGGGGACAATCTGATGATAACAGGAATCTATACAGATATTGACAAATTCTGGCATTAGGCACAGAGTGTTGATCTATCAGGCACCATCCATTCAAAAAAAACAGATAAGGGGATTGGCGTTCAATGTTCACAGGGATAGTTCTCGGTATGGGAACCATAAAACAGGCAACTCCCACGGCTCACGGACTCAGATTTGCCATTCAGCCGGATTTCACCCTGGAAGATCCTGTGGAGGGGGAGAGTATTGCTGTCAACGGTGTCTGTCTCACAGCAACTGGATTCAGGGCAGATACATTCCTGGCGGATGTCTCTCCGGAGACCCTGTCGAGAACCACTCTCGGCACCCTGAGACCAGGCAGCAGGGTCAACTTAGAGCGTGCCCTGAGGCTATCGGATCGTCTCGGAGGCCATCTCGTTTCCGGCCATGTGGACACAGTGGCCACGGTTGGTAGCAGACAGCCAATGGGCGAATTCACAGTTTGGGAGTTCTCACTGAATCCTGCACTGGACCGCTATATAATTGAAAAGGGTTCCATTGCCATAGACGGCATCAGCCTTACAGTCAATTCCTGCAGTCCTGGCAGGTTCTCCGTGGCCATCATCCCGCATACGGCTTCCCTCACTACCATGGGATTACGAAAGCCTGGAGATAAGGTAAATATTGAGCTGGATATCATAGGGAAGTATATTGAAAAATTGCTCCTGAGCCAAAGGGGTTCAGGAAGACAGGAAAAGGATGACAACACAGGTTCCCAAGGCATAGACCAGGGTCTTCTGGCCCGATTCGGATTCCTGTAGTTTTCCGCCTTGTTACCGAAAGAAGATAACTATCCGGCCATGCCGGTCCGGCCGGAAATCGTGATAAAAAGAGAAAGGTTGCTACCATGCCGATATCAAAGATAGAAGATGCCATCCAGGATATCAAAGATGGCAAGATGATCATCCTGGTGGATGATGAGGACAGGGAGAACGAAGGAGACCTCTGCATGGCTGCAGAGAAGGTGACGCCTGAAGCCATCAATTTCATGGCCAAATATGGCAGAGGACTCATCTGTCTGGCCCTGGCCGGGGATATAGTGGACCGCCTCAACCTGCCAATGATGGCCACCAGGAACACCAGCCGTTTTGGTACAGCCTTTACCGTCTCTATCGAGGCCAAACGGGGGGTCACCACCGGCATATCCGCCCAGGACAGGGCAACCACCATACAGACTGTTATGCGAGATGACTGCACCCCTGACGACATAGCCACTCCCGGGCATGTCTTTCCCCTGAGGGCCAGGGATGGCGGAGTGCTGGTACGGGCAGGCCAGACCGAGGGGTCTGTTGACCTGGCAAGGCTGGCAGGTCTGAAACCTGCCGGAGTAATCTGCGAAATCATGAAGGATGACGGCACCATGGCCAGGATGCCGGACCTGGAGATATTTGCCCAGGAACATGATCTCAAGATAGTAACCATAGCTGACCTGATCGAATACCAGCTGCGCAATGAATCCCTGGTTCGTCGTGAGGTTGAGACAAGGCTTCCATCCAGGTTTGGTGGGGAGTGGACTCTCATAGCCTATACATCCCTGATGGACAACAGTGAACATCTTGCATTGATACTTGGCCCCAGTGAGATAAAGGAAGATGAGGAGATACTGGTAAGGGTCCACTCGGAATGTCTAACCGGTGATGTCTTCGGTTCCCTCAGATGCGATTGCGGCCCCCAGCTCCAGAGGGCAATGCAGCAGATTGCCAGGGAAGGCCGGGGCGTACTGCTCTATATGAGACAGGAGGGGCGCGGTATTGGGCTGATAAACAAGCTCAAGGCATACAGGCTGCAGGATCAGGGCAAGGATACAGTAGAGGCCAATGTGGAACTGGGCTTTAAGCCTGATCTCAGGGATTATGGTGTAGGGGCCCAGATTCTCAGGGATCTCGGTGTCCGCAAGATGCGGATAATGACCAACAACCCCAAGAAGATAGTGGGTCTTGAGGGATATGGCTTAGAGGTGGTTGAGAGGGTTCCCATTGAGATTCCGCCCCATGATGAAAACATCAAATATCTCAAGTGCAAGGCTGAAAAGATGGGGCATCTGCTCCATCTGGATTAGTCTTTCTGTTTCAGCTTTCTTTTATCATGCCTGGTGATACCGGACTCAGCCGTCAGTATGATGGTAGCCTTTAAGATCAAGAGAGGAGAGAGAATATGCCCAGAAATTTTGAAGGGAATCTTAAGGCCGATGGCCTCAGGGTAGGAATAGTTGTAGCGCGATTTAATGAGTTCATCTCCAATAAACTGTTGGGAGGCGCCATAGATGCCCTGGTAAGGCATGGAGCCAGCGAGGATGCCATAGAGATAGCCTGGGTTCCAGGGGCCTTCGAGATCCCCCTGGTTGCCAAGAAGATGGCATCCACCAAACGGTATGATTGTGTCATCTGCCTTGGATGCATCATCAGGGGAGCAACGCCCCACTTCGACTATGTTGCTGCAGAATCCTCCAAGGGCATAGCCCAGGTGGCAATGCAGGCAGACTGTCCTGTAGCCTTTGGTGTGCTCACAACCGAGACCATAGAGCAGGCCATTGAACGGGCCGGCACAAAGGCAGGCAACAAGGGTTGGGACTCTGCACTGGCCGCTGTGGAAATGGCCAACCTATTGAAACAGATCCAGGAAGACGCATAAGGTATGGGAGGCAGGAGAGCCGGCAGAGAAACTGCACTTCAGATACTGTATCAACTGGACTGGAACGCCCTTCAGGAGAGTAAAGATCGCCAGTCCATGCAGCAGATGGCAATGAAGGCAGTGGATGCCTATTTCCAGGGCGAGACGCCTGGGGTCGTCAATCCTGATCACAACCTGCGTTCCTTTGTGGAGAAGCGGGTTGCCGGAGTCATCTCTATCCTGCCTGATATAGACCAGGCCATTACCAGGTTCGCCAAGGGGTGGAAACTACACCGCATGGCTGGAGTGGACCGGAACATCCTGCGTCTTGGTATCTTCGAGCTCTGCTACGATGATGATATCCCGCCAAGAGTTGCCATAAACGAGGCGGTGGAACTGGCCAAGAGATTTGGAGACAAAAGATCCCCGGCATTCATCAATGGAATCCTGGATGCGGTGTTACGCAACCATTGTAATGAACAGGCAGGGGATTGATTCCTCATCTCTTGGCACAAACAAAAAGTTGCCAGGAGAACAATCCAGAGATTTCAGGAGTAATCTGGTCATGAAATATGACTTTTCAGAGATAGAGGAGAGACAGCAGAAGGAGTGGGATGAAAAGGGGCTGTTCAGGCTGGATGACAGAGCGGCCAAACGCCCCTACTACGTCCTGGAGATGTTCCCCTACCCTTCAGGCAGAATACACATGGGCCATGTCCGCAACTACTCCATCGGGGATGTAATGGCCAGATACCGGCGCATGAAGGGATTTGACGTACTCCATCCCATGGGCTGGGACGCCTTTGGCCTTCCTGCTGAAAATGCCGCTATAAAGCACGGCACCCATCCGGCAAAGTGGACCTATGAAAATATCGACTACATGAAACGCCAGCTTCGAAGGCTGGGTCTCTCCTACGACTGGGACAGGGAGATTGCCACTTGCGATCCGGATTATTATCAATGGGAACAGCGTTTTTTCATAGAGATGTATGAAAAGGGGCTGGTCTATTCCAGGAAGAGCAAGGTGAACTGGTGTGAATCCTGTCAGACTGTCCTTGCCAATGAACAGGTGGAGGAGGGCAGATGCTGGAGATGCGGCAAAGAGGTGGAGGAACGGGAGCTGGACGGTTGGTTTTTCCGTATCACTGCCTATGCAGACGAGCTGCTCCAGGGCTGTGACAAATTGAAAGGATGGCCTGAAAAAGTCCTTGTCATGCAGAAAAACTGGATTGGCAAGAGCCAGGGGGCGGAGATAGATTTCCCTGTCAAGGATAGCGAAAGGGTCATAACCGTCTTTACCACCAGGCCGGACACCCTGTTCGGTGTTACATTCATGAGCATCTCCCCGGAGCATCCCATGGCCAACGCCCTGATCACAGGAGAGGAAAACCGGAAAAGGGCACTGGAATTCATTGAGAGATTCAAAAAGGAGAAGGCTGCCAAGAGATATGGAGAGACCGAAAAAGAGGGTGTCTTCACCGGCAGTTATGCTCTCCATCCGGTAACCGGCCAGGAGATCCCGATATATCTCGCCAATTTTGTTCTGATGGAATATGGCACAGGCGCTGTAATGGCCGTGCCTGCACATGACCAGCGAGACTTTGAGTTTGCAAAGCGGTATGGCCTGCCCATCCGGCCAGTCATCAAACCCAGGGAGACAGAGCTTGACATGGAAGACCTCGAAGCTGCCTGGGAAGGGCCTGGAATCCTTATAAACTCCAACGGATTTGATAATATGGATAGCCAGGAGGCGAAAAGGGCCATAGTGGAGTTCATAGAAAAGGAGGGCAAGGGCAGGGCCAAGGTCACCTATCGTCTTAGGGATTGGGGAATCTCCCGACAACGGTACTGGGGTACCCCTATTCCCATGATTCACTGTGACAGTTGCGGCTGGGTACCGGAGCGGCTGGCAAATCTCCCTGTAAAACTGCCCCTGGATGCTGAACTGGATGAAAACGGCAGATCGCCTCTGCATCACATGGAGGAGTTCTACTCCACCACCTGTCCCAAGTGCGGCAAACCTGCCCGGCGCGAAACAGACACCATGGACACCTTTGTGGAGTCATCCTGGTACTTCGCCAGATATATATGTCCGGACCTGAAGGATAAACCCCTCGATCCGGAACGGGTGGACCGGTGGCTGCCGGTGGATCAGTATATCGGCGGGATAGAACACGCCATTCTCCACCTGCTCTACTCCCGTTTTTTTACCAGGGTGCTCAGGGACATCGGCTATCTTTCAAAGGATGAGCCCTTTGAGAACCTCCTGACCCAGGGGATGGTCCTGATGGACGGTGCCAAAATGTCCAAGTCCAAGGGGAATGTGGTGGACCCTGATGCCATGATCAGGAGATACGGCGCAGATACAGTAAGGCTCTTCATCCTCTTTGCTGCACCGCCTGAGAGGGATCTGGAGTGGAGCGACAGCGGCATAGAGGGGGCGCACCGTTTTCTTAACCGGCTATGGAGACTCATCACCGGCCATCTCCATCAGCTCAAGGATATCCCCACCGATCCAGAAAGAGTGAAAAGGGCTGCATCCTCTTCCAAGGCAAAGAGGCTCAGGCAGAAGACCCATCAGGCCATCACCAGGGTAAGCCACGATATGGAGAAGAGGTTCCATTTCAATACTGCCATCAGCGCCATAATGGAGCTGGTGAATGAACTCAGCTCACTCATTGGCGACGGGGAAGAGATAGAGCCGGATATGGCACCAGTGGTCAGGGAGTGTATTGAGACCATACTTCTGCTCCTCTCACCCATGACACCCCATATCACCGCAGAACTCTGGCAGATGCTGGGACATGAGACCCCCATACAGCAGGAAAGGTGGCCTGAGGCAGACCCGGAGGCGGTAAAGGCAGACACGGTAACCATAGTTGTCCAGGTAAACGGCAAGGTGCGCAGCAAGATAGAGGTCCCGACAGATGTTTCACAGGAACAGGTGGAGGAGATCGGTCTTTCCGAGCCCAACGTCAAACGATATACTGAGGGCAAAGAGATAAGAAAAATAATCTATGTAAGGAACAGGCTGCTCAACATCGTGGCCGGATAGAACAAGGCGGAAACAAAGATACTACCCGCCATGGTAACAGAAGATGCAGGAACCAGAGACAGAGGAGGCAGAACAGGGGAGCAATTCATGAGAAAAGCCATCTTAACCAGGACATATACGGCCATCTCCTTGTGGATGCTCATGGGCATCATCCTCCTCTTCTCCGGTTGTGGCTACCACCGCCAGGACTCCTCGGCACAGCTCCCGTCCTGGGTCAGGACCATATATATCCAGCCCTTTGAAAACCGGAGCATCGAGCTGAAATTTGCACCCTGGATCACAGAAGACCTGCGCAAGGAGTTTTTAAGGGACTCCAGGCTCACCCTGGCCCCGAAAGAGGAGGCAGATGTTATCCTTACAGGCAGGATAGAGAGCGTTTACACCTCTGGCCTCTCCTATACCAGGCATGACAGGGCCGTAGAGCGCCGGGTTACAGCCAGCATCTCTGCAGTCCTGAAGGATGCGAAAACCGGACAAATAATCTGGAAGACAGCAGACATACGGCGTCAGGAGGCCTTCTATGTGGACAACACCCTGATGCGTACAGAAGGATTGAAGGAGGCTGCACTTCAGAAAGCGAGCCGCAACATTGCAGAGATCATTCATCACAGGATTACCGGGGCATTTTGATGGCCGGGCATAGAGTGCACCCTCAAAGTATCTCTGTATGCCTTCAGCCTCATACCTTCAGCAAATCTGCAAACCTAACAATCCGAGAACTCATGGACCATAAACATACAAACATAGATATTGGGTGACCTAATCCTCCAGGGGAGAAAAAACCTGAATGAAACTTGCAGCCTTCTTCTCAATATTTATTGCTGTATTTCTGGCAGAACTTGGAGACAAGACACAGCTTGCCACCATGCTGTTTTCTGCAAAAAATCAGGAGAGCAAGCTCTGGGTCTTTACAGCAGCATCCCTGGCGTTGATAGCATCTTCGGCAGTAGCGGTCCTGGCTGGCGGACTTGTTGGGCAGGCTATAAGCCCCAGGGTGTTGAAGACAGTTGCAGGCATAGGTTTCATCATCATTGGCATCTGGACCCTGTTCAGCCCGGAATAAACAGGCACGGACATAGCGGCAACTGCATCACAGGCGACACCCCAGCACGTTGTTTCATGGTTTCAGTACCCACCTGTCACAAGGAGATGATCTCTGGCATGATATTCAATCTGCCATCCATATCTGTCCACAGTGGGGGCCATGCCCTGCTTGGGCCTCGAGGCGCTCCCAGGATTGATGAACCATAGATCGTCCCTCTTTTCTGCTGTAGGCATGTGGGTATGACCGAATACCACGCAATCCACACCTGCTTGCCCAGGATCGATATCCAGGAGAAACGGCTCATGGATGAGGTAGAAGGATACTCCGCCAACCTGAACCATCTCCCGCCTGGACAGATGCTGGAATGCCCTGCCAAAATCCATGTTACCTCGTACTGCAGTAACAGGAGCAATGGCTCCAAGCTGATCCAGGATGCCTATCTCCCCGATATCTCCTGCATGGAGAATGGCCTGGCACCCCTGAAAGATTTCAGCGCATCCATCAGGCAAGACACCATGGGTATCAGAGATTATCCCTATTTTGCTCTTCAGGTTGTTCATGATATCACAAGGCTATCCTGCATTCCGGTTTCTTGCCAGGGGATTTCCGCCATTTTTTGAAAAATGGCTGGTTTCTTTTCTTGACTCTATTGAGTTTCATGGTAAAGTCGTTCTCCGCTTCGATTACTTTTGGAGGATGATAAGATGTACGCTGTGATAAAGACAGGCGGTAAACAATACAAGGTTGCCCAGGGGGACGTCCTCAGGGTGGAAAAGATAGATGCAGAGCCAGGCCAGGAGATAGATATCCAGGAAGTGCTCATGCTGGTATCCAACGATGATGTAACGGTGGGGACACCTCTTATCCAGGGTGCAACCGTAAAGGCCAAGGTTGTAGAGCATGGAAAGGCCAAAAAGGTCATCGTCTTCAAGAAAAAGAGGCGCAAGGGCTACAAGGTAAAGCGCGGTCACAGACAGCACTATACCACCCTTGAGATCCAGGAAGTAAGGGCTTAACCCTTTATCCAGCTGATTCAGGAGGTAACTCATGGCACATAAAAAGGCGGGCGGAAGCTCCAAGAACGGCAGAGACAGCATTGGCCAGAGGCGTGGGGTAAAGCGTTTTGGCGGCCAGTTCGTAAAGGCAGGGAACATCCTGGTAAGACAGCTTGGCACCAAGTTTCATCCAGGTAAAAATGTTGGTCTTGGCAAGGATTACACCCTGTTTGCCCTGGCAGACGGTATCGTAAAGTTTGAAAAGAGGAACAACAGGAAGCTGGTCAGCGTATATCCTGCTGCCTGACAGGCATATTTTCTGAATTTAATCAACTTTCCCCTATCCACAGGATTATTTGCCCACATCCTGGCCATTAGGCCGATGTGGGTTTTTTTTTGAGAAAACAGCAATAGAAAATGAACTTTGTAGATGAGATAAAAATCCTTGTAAAGGCTGGAGATGGCGGAAACGGCATTATCAGTTTCCGCAGGGAGAAATATGTCCCCAAGGGAGGCCCTGATGGCGGAGACGGCGGAAGGGGCGGAGACGTGATCATGCGCGTTGATACCGGCCTGAACACCCTCTATGAATTCAGGCACAGGAAGAAATTCCATGCCGAAAACGGCAAGGCTGGCCAGGGCAAGAACCGGCATGGCAGGAGCGGCAAGGATATCGTAATCAGGGTGCCCCAGGGAACAATAGTCCGGGAGGCAGAATCTGGCATGATCCTGGCCGATCTCACTGAACCAGGCCAGGAGTGGGTGGCAGCAAAGGGCGGCAGAGGCGGAAAGGGCAATGCCCGCTTTGCCACATCCACCAACCAGGCACCGCGCCATGCAACAGCCGGGCAACCGGGCCAGGAGCGGGAGCTGTTGCTGGAACTCAAGGTCCTGGCGGATATCGGCCTTGTAGGGATGCCCAATGCAGGCAAGTCCACCCTGCTCTCACGGATCTCCGCTGCACGTCCCAAGATAGCCGATTACCCCTTCACCACCCTGACTCCTAATCTTGGGGTAGTTGACCTGGGCGACGAGCGGACCTTTGTGGTGGCAGACATTCCGGGACTCATAGAAGGCGCTCACAAGGGAGTAGGCATGGGGATAGATTTCCTGAAGCATATCGAGCGCACCAAAGTGCTGCTCTTTCTCATAGATGGATCAGTCGGGCCTGAACAGGCAGTGGAAAATCTCTCATCTCTCCAAAGGGAGCTGGCTATCTACAACCATGCGAAACTCCTGGAAAAGCCAGCTATTGTTGCTATAAACAAGATTGATGTAATGTCCCGGGAAGATATCCAGAAACTTCAGAAAATGGTTTCAGAAATGGGCAGGGAGACAATACCCATATCTGCATACACGGGAAAGGGTGTTCATCAGCTCTTAGAAAGGTTATATTCAGAGTTGCAGAAACAGCAGGCCTTGGAAACAGATATGGAGCCGGATGGGGCAGAGGGTGCCCTTTCACTGAATCAGCAGCAGAGCAAGGGTGAAAACTGACTGCTTTCTCCCTGATATTCTGACATGGAAAAAGCCATAGAGCACGACAGCAATATCAAAAAGTGGTATCAACAGGCCAAGCGTATAGTTATAAAGGTGGGCAGTGCAGTGCTCACCAATGAGAAGGGCCTGGATACCGGCATGATCCACCAGATCACTAACCAGATAGCAGCCCTGCAGAATATGGGCAAGCAGGTTACTCTGGTCTCATCAGGTGCAGTGGCAGCAGGCATCGCACGGCTCCAGGGAAGAATCCGCCCGAAAACCATCCCGGAAAAGCAGGCCATGGCTGCCATTGGTCAGGCCCGGCTGATGCAGGCCTAT